>LNFM01005543.1_pt1 | contig 31960 bp, 28 predicted proteins | sample 596031 | NCBI WGS metagenome assembly LNFM01 (sample SAMN04254537, study PRJNA301005) | activated carbon metagenome | isolation source: dual media filters at the Ann Arbor, Michigan drinking water treatment plant | place: USA: Ann Arbor | reverse complement strand
CGTTGATGATGTGCGACTCGTACAGGATGAGGTCGCGCTCCACCAGGATGGGCACCTCGTTGTACGGGTTCATCAGCGCGATGTCTTCGGGCTTCGCGAAGATGTCCACGTCGCGGATCTCGAAGTCCATGCCCTTCTCGAAGAGCACGAAGCGGCAGCGGTGCGAATAGGGGCAGGTGGTTCCAGAGTACAGCACCATCATGGCGGGGGCCTTTCGTTATCTCTTCAACAAGCCAGCGTGGGGCTGCATCGGCAGGGCCCCGTCAAAAGACAAAACGCAGCGGGTGCTGGACGCCCCCGCTGCGCTGCAGGCCCCGCCGGCTGGCTGGGCCTGACCTGGACTACTTGATGTCCTTCCAGAAGGACGCGTTCAGTCGCCATGCAATCACCGTGAACACGGCCAGGAACATCAGCACCCACACACCCAGGCGCTTGCGGTCGTTCTGGTTCGGTTCGGCCATCCACTGCAGGAAGGCCGTCAGATCGGCCATCGCCAGGTTGTACTCCGATGCCGACATCGTGCCCGGCGTGATCTGCTCGAAACCCTTGAACACGTGCACCGTCTTGGCTGGATCGTGCGGGTCCTTCTCGTCGGCGTACACCGCGCGCTGCTGGCCCTGCAGTTCCCACAGCACGTGCGGCATGCCGACGTTGGGGAAGGCCATGTTGTTCCAGCCGGTGGGCTTGGTCTCGTCGCGGTAGTAGGTGCGCAGGTAGGTGTAGATGTAGTCGGCGCCGGTGCCCTTGCCGGCGGCCGAGCGCGAACGCGCGATCAGCGTCAGATCGGGCGGCACCTTGCCGAACCAGTCCTTGGCGTCCTTCGGATCGAGCGAGACCTTCATGGTCTCGCCGACCTTGGCGCCGGTGAAGATCAGGTTGTTGGCGATCTGCTCTTCGGTCAGGCCGATGTCGCGCAGCCGGTTGTAGCGCATGAAGGCTGCGGAATGGCAGTTCAGGCAGTAGTTGGCAAACAGCTTGGCACCGTTCTGTAGCGCGGCGAGATCGGTGACGCGCTTGGCCGGGAAGGTGTCCCAGGCAATGCCGTCACCGGCGGCGCGCGCCGGGCTGAGCATCACCAGGCTGCTCAGCAGCGGCAGCAGACACGCGAGGAAAAGACGTTTCATGGACATGGGACTCCGCGCGCTCAGTGGGGCTGGAAAGTGACGCGATCAGGCACGGCCTTGAATTCGCCGATCTGGCTCCACCAGGGCATGAGCAGGAAGAAGCCGAAGTAGAACAGCGTGCCGGCCTGCGACACCAGCGTGCCGATGTCGGACGGCGGCTTGATGCCCAGGTAGCCGAGCACGAAGAAGTTGATGACGAAGATGCCGTAGAGGTACTTGTTCCAGGTCGGCTTGTAGCGGATCGACTTCACCGGGCTGCGGTCCAGCCAGGGCAGCGGGAACATGATCAGCACGCCCAGGCCCATGATCACCACGCCCCAGAACTTGGCGTCGAAGGTCTTGAGCAGGAAGATCACCACCAGGCCCGCCACCAGGATGGCGCCCTTCACGACGGTGGAGAAACCGCCCTTCAGCACGGCCAGCACGGCACCCAGCGCCACCAGCACCGCAAACACGTTGACCAGCGGGTCGGTCACGGCGCGCAGCATCGAGTAGTACGGGGTGAAGTACCAGACCGGCGCGATGTGCAGCGGCGTGGTCAGCGGATCGGCCGGGATGAAGTTGTTGAATTCCAGGAAGTAGCCGCCCATCTCCGGCGCGAAGAAGATCACCGCGGAGAACAGGAACAGGAACACGCTGACACCCATGATGTCGTGCACCGAGTAGTACGGGTGGAACGGGATGCCGTCGAGCGGGATGCCGGTCTTCGGGTCCTTCTTGGCCTTGATCTCGATGCCGTCGGGGTTGTTGGAGCCCACCTCGTGCAAGGCGATGATGTGCGCCACCACCAGGCCCAGCAGCACCAGCGGCACCGCGATGACGTGGAAGCTGAAGAAGCGGTTCAGCGTGGCGTCGCCCACCACGTAGTCGCCACGGATCAGCAGCGACAGGTCGGGCCCGATGAACGGGATGGCGGCGAACAGGTTGATGATGACCTGGGCACCCCAGTACGACATCTGGCCCCAGGGCAGCAGGTAGCCCATGAAGGCTTCGGCCATCAGGCACAGGAAGATCGCGCAGCCGAAGATCCAGACCAGCTCGCGCGGCTTGCGGTAGCTGCCGTAGATCATGCCGCGGAACATGTGCAGGTACACGACCACGAAGAAGGCACTGGCGCCGGTGCTGTGCATGTAGCGCACCAGCCAGCCCCAAGGCACGTCGCGCATGATGTATTCGACCGACTCGAACGCCTTGGCGGCGTCGGGCTTGTAGTGCATCACCAGGAAGATGCCGGTGACGATCTGGATCACCAGCACCAGCAGCGCCAGCGAGCCGAAGAAATACCAGAAGTTGAAGTTCTTCGGTGCGTAGTACTCGGAGAGATGCTCCTTGTACAGCTTGGAGGCCGGGAATCGGTTGTCGACCCAGGTCATCAGTTGCGTGCCCAGGGGCGCGCCGGCGGGTGCTTGCTTGAATTCAGCCATGTGTCGGTTGTCCTTGACGAGCTGCTGGCTCAGGCCTTCTTGTCCTCACCGATCATGACGACGGTGTCGGACACGTACATGTGGGGCGGCACTTCGAGGTTGTCGGGCGCGGGCTTGTTCTTGAACACGCGGCCGGCCATGTCGAACGTGGAACCGTGGCACGCGCAGAGGAAGCCGCCGGCCCAGTCGTCGGGCAGCGAAGGCTGCGGGCCGGGGGTGAGCTTGTCGCCGGGCGAGCAACCCAGGTGGGTGCAGATGCCGACGCCGATGAAGAACTCGGGCTTGATCGACCGGTGCGGGTTGCGCGCGTAGTCGGGCGTGGGGTACTGCGTGCGGGCCGAGGCCGGATCGGCCAGCTGGCCGTCGAGCTTGGCGAGTGCCGCCACCTGATCGGGCGTGCGGCGCAGGATCCACACCGGCTTGCCGCGCCATTCGACGGTGAGTTTCTCGCCGGGCTGGATCGCGCTGATGTCCACGCGCACCGGTGCACCGGCGGCGCGGGCACGCTCTGACGGTGCAAACGTGCTGACGAAGGGGACCGCCACGGCGGCCCCGCCTATGGCGCCGGCGCCGCAGGTGATGGCAATCCAGGTGCGCCTGCTTTTGTCCATACCGGGTTCGACGGGGCTGTCGATGGTGCCGCTCATGCCTGTCCTCTGCTTGTCGGTCAGCAATGCTGAAGGTTCGTTCGGGTCAACCCCGAATTCTAGCCGAGCTCCCTGCTTCAGGCTGACGGGCCTGACCATGCTGAAGTGTGTTGACGCTCACGAGGGCCCCGTCTATGGTCCGCCGCGACACGAAACGGGCTCTCGGGAGGGCTCGTCCTCCGTCGACACATGAACAACATTGGAGTGAGAGCATGAGTTTTACGTCGGAATTCAAAGAGTTTGCCCTGAAGGGCAATGTCATGGATCTGGCCGTGGGCGTGATCATCGGCGGCGCCTTCGGCAAGATCGTCGACTCGGTCGTCGGCGACCTGATCATGCCGATCGTCGGGCGTATCTTCGGCGGCCTGGACTTCAACAATTACTTCATCCCGCTGGCCGGCCAGACCGCCACCACGCTGGTCGAGGCCAAGAAGGCCGGTGCCGTGTTCGCCTACGGCAGCTTCATCACGATCGCGCTGAACTTCGTCATCCTGGCCTTCATCATCTTCCTGATGGTCAAGCAGATGAACCGCCTGAAGCGTGAGGCGCCGGCCACGCCGGCTGCGACGCCCGAGGACGTGATGCTGCTGCGCGAGATCCGCGACAGCCTGAAGCGCTGAGCGTTTCGGTTACACCCGGCGGCAACGATGGCCTTTTCCTGCCCGTTGCCGCCCCGACACCTTGTCGCATACTAGGCAGCTGCCCTGCGGGGCATTGCTGCACCCATGAAGCCGAACCCCGTTCACCGCCTGCCCGCGCCGCTGGAGGCCGCTGTCCAGCGGCTGAAGCTCGCGGCCCGCGAGGCCGCGGAACGAACGATCGAAAGCCTGGGGCTGGCCGCACTGGCCGCCACCTACGCGTTCCAGCGCGACGGCCTGCTGGGGGCGCAGTTCGAACTCAACCGCAAGTCGGCCGTCTTCGTGCTGACCTTCAACGACGCCTTCGACGAGCGCGTCATCCGCGAGCTCGGGCCGCGGGTGTCGACCGGCCGCACCGGACTGGGTGTATTCGACCCGGGACCGGCAGCCACCAACTGGGACGCGCTGAGCCTGGTCGAGGACCGTGAGGTCGAGGCGCAGATCTCGGCTGAACGCTTCGGCATGGAGTTCGCCCACGCCTGCGAGTGGGAGCTGCGCGAGCTCGACGCCTACGTGGCCACCGTGCTGGCCGAAGCCGGCGGCGAGCGCGAGCGCAACCCGCTGCGCCCCGACATCGTGGGTCACGCGATGATCCGCGGCATCGAGGCCGTGTCCGACAGCGCCGACGTGCGCAAGGTGCTGTCCTCCGAACTGGGCCGTTCGCTGACCTCGCTGCTGCGCAGCACCTACGCGGCCATCGTCGCCGACTTTCGCCACGCCGGCGTGCAGCCGGTCGGGCTGACGGTGCGTCAGCGCCTGGCCGGTGGCGCCGGCGGCTCCGGCGGCGGCGGCCCTGCCGACAGCCAGCACGGCGACGACCATGGCCACAGCAGCCGCAGCGGCCTGGGCCCGCTCGACGGCCGCGGCGGCGCACGGCGCTCGGGCTTCGCGCCGTCCACGCGCGCCGGCTCGTCCGGGCACGCGGGCTACGGCAGCACCCGCGGCGGCACCTTGCTGGGCCAGGTCGACCCGGCACTGATGTCGCTGATCCGCCGCCTGACCTTCAGTGACGGCTACAACGACGGTGGCTACAACACCACCGGCGCCGGTTACGCGGAGCTCACCGAAGCCGAAGCGCGCCAGGCGCCGTCGAACCAGATCCACGCGCACCGCGACGCCTTGCGCCAGGCCTCGAACGGCGCGCTCGATCACATGGTGATCGACGTCATCAGCTTCCTGTTCGACCAGATCCTGTCCGACGCCAAGGTGCCGCCGCAGATGGCGCGCCAGCTCGCGCGGCTGCAGCTGCCGGTGCTGCGTGCGGCGCTGGGCGACCCCTCGTTCTTCTCCTCGCGCCGCCACCCGGTGCGCCGGTTCGTCAACCGCATCGCGTCGCTGGGCGCGGCGTTCGAGGACTTCAACGAAGACGCGGCCAAGGCCGTGCTGGCCAAGGTGCGCGAACTGGTGCACGAGGTGGTCGAAGGCGACTTCGACCAGATCGAGGTCTACCAGCAGAAGCTCGTCGCGCTGGAGGCCTTCGTGGCCGAACAGGCCTCGCGCGACCTGCAGGGCCAGGGCGGCGTGGCCGCGCTGCTGGCCGAGAAGGAAGACGAACTCCGGCTGCGCCAGCTGTATGCCGAGCGCCTGGCCGGCGACCTCAAGGACGTGGCCGCGCCGGCCTTCGTGCGCGACTTCGTCAGCCGCGTCTGGAGCCAGGTGATCCTGCGCGCCGGAGCCCAGGGCGGCGCCGACGGCAGCCAGGCGCAGCGCCTGCGCAAGGTGGGGCGCGAACTGATCCTCAGCGTGCAGCCCAAGCCCACGCCGGCGCACCGCAAGGTCTTCCTCGCCGAACTGCCCCGGCTGATGCAGGAGCTGACCGAGGGCATGAACCTGATCGGCTGGCCCGATGCGCAGCGCCGCGCCTTCTTCGGCCAGCTGATGCCGGCGCACGCCGAGGCGCTGCGCAGCGCCGCCGTGCGCCAGCTCGACCTGAACCTGATGGCACGCCAGGTGGAAGGGGCGCTGGAGCGCCCCACGCCGTCACGCGAGGAAGTGCGTGCCGCGCCTGCCAACCTGCCGGTGCTGCAGGACGAGGTGGCGATGCCCGCGCTGAACGCCGAAGAAGCGCTGCGCGTGGGCCTCGTCGACGAGGCCACCTTCAACTGGGACGGCGTGGTCGACATCGAGATCGGCACCGAACCCGCGCCCGCGCAGAACGTGCCCGCAGCCCCGGGCCTGCCGGTGCTGGCCGACGCCCCCGAGCCCACGCAGGGCCGGGCACTGGCCGACAACATCCAGATCGGCTTTGCCTACGAGATGCACCTCGACGAGCGCTGGCAGAAGGTGCGGCTGTCGCACGTCAGCCCGGGGCGCAGCTTCTTCATCTTCTCGCACGGGGCCCGGCACAAGAAGACGGTGTCGCTGACGCAGCGCATGCTGGTGCGGCTGTGCGAAACCGGCCGCCTGCGGGCTTTCGAAAACGCCACGCTGCTGGAGCGCGCCACCGAGCGCGCACGCCGCCAGCTGGCCACGCTGTCGGCCACGCCGGCCGCGCGCGGCACGCGCTACTGATCGGCGTCTAGCCGGGCGCCAGCCGCCGCGCCATCTGCAGCGCCGCCAGCAGGCTGGCCGGGTCGGCGATGCCGCGGCCGGCGATGTCGAAGGCGGTGCCGTGGTCGGGGCTGGTGCGCACGAAGGGCAGGCCCAGCGTCACGTTCACGCCCTGCTCCACGCCCAGGTACTTGACGGGGATCAGGCCGTGGTCGTGGGTCATCGCCACGACCAGGTCGAACTCGCCGCGGCGGGCGCGCATGAACACGGTGTCGGGTGCAAACGGACCGTGCACGTCGAGCCCCGCCGCCCGCGCGGCCTGCACGGCCGGGCCGATGATGCGCAGCTCCTCGTCGCCGAAGAGCCCGCCCTCGCCCGCATGCGGGTTGAGGCCGGCCACCGCGATGCGCGGCGCCGCCTGGCCCCAGGCCGCGGCGGCGCGGTGGGCGATGTGCAGCGTCTGCAGCACGGCATCGAAGGTCACCGCGTCGATGGCCTGGCGCAGCGAGACGTGGATCGTCACCAGCACCACGCGCAGCTCGTCGTTGGCCAGCATCATGCGCACCGGCGGCGGCTCGGCGCCCGGGTGCGTGGCCGCGGCGGCCAGCGCCTGCAGCATCTCGGTGTGGCCCGGGTAGGGCACGCCGGCGGCGGCCAGCGCCTCCTTGTGGATGGGCGCGGTGACGAGGGCCGACGCTTCGCCGGCCTGCACCCAGCGCACCGCGGCCTCGATGCAGGCCGCGGCCGCGGCGCCGCAGCGGGCGTCGATCAAGCCCAGCGGCAGCGCGGCCAGCCCGTGCGGCAGGCCGGGCGGCTCGCACACCGGCAGGCAGCCGGGCGGCACGCCGGCCAGATCGGCCGGCGTGTCGATCACCGCGGTCATCGGGGCGCCGGCGCGGCGCAGCACCGCGACATCGCCCATCACCACGCAGCCGTCCAGCGCGCCGCGTTCAAAGGCGCGCACGATGATCTCGGGGCCGATGCCGGCCGCGTCGCCCATCGTCAGCAGCACGGGCTTCATGCGGGCACCGGCGCGCAGTCGCAGTGGCACGTCCTCATGCCGGGTTGCCGATCTCGATGTGCACGTGCTCCAGGCCGAGCTGCGCCGCGGCATGGGCCGCCACCGCCTGCGCGCCGAAGCGCTCGGTGGCGTGGTGGCCGCAGGCCAGGAAGGCGACGCCGGTCTCGCGCGCCAGGTGGGCCTGCGGCTCGGAGATCTCGCCGGTGATGAAGGCATCGGCGCCGGCCGCGATGGCCGACTCGAAGTAGCCCTGCGCCCCGCCGGTGCACCAGGCCACGCGGCGCAGCGGGCGGCCGTCGCCGGGCACGCTTACCACCGCCCGGTCGAGCACGCGGCCCGCGGCGCCGGCCAGGGACGGCAGCGTGTCGTGCTCGCCGGCCGGGCCGATGAAGCCCAGGTCCTGCTCGCCGAAACGGGCGTCGGCCTTCAGCCCCAGCCGCAGTCCCAGCTGGGCGTTGTTGCCGAGCTCGGCGTGGGCATCCAGCGGCAGGTGGTAGGCCAGCAGGTTGACGCCGGCGCCCATCAGCCGCCGCACCCGCGTGCCCAGCCAGCCCGTCAGGCACCCGCTTTGCCCGCGCCAGAAGAGGCCGTGGTGCACGAGCAGCGTGTCGGCGCCGGCGTCGATGGCTGCATCGATGAACGCGAGGCTGGCGGTGACGCCGGAGCACACGCGCCGGACCTCGGCCCGGCCCTCGACCTGCAGACCGTTCGGCCCATAATCCTTGAACAGTTCGGGGCGCAGCAGTGTCTGCAGAAAAGTCTCGAGCTCTTGTCGGTGCGCCATGCGCGCATTTTGCCTTTCAGGGCGTCGCCCTTGCCAATGATGCGCAGAACCTGGCTCGTCTTCTCCCAGACCGTCACCGTGACGGTGGCGGTGCTGTTCGTGCTGCTGACGTTCAAGCCCGAGTGGCTGCCGGGCTCGCGCGCGGGCGGCATCGCGCTGCCGGCGCCCACGCTGCTGCAGGCCGCACCGCCGGCCGCCGCGGCCAGCGGTGGCCACGGCGGCTACGCGCTGGCCGCGCGACTGGCGACACCGGCCGTGGTCAGCGTCACGGCCACCAAGCTGGCCAGCAACCCGCACGCCGACGACCCGCGCTTCCGCTTCTTCTTCGGCGACCGGCCGCAGGGCCAGGCCCAGGTGGGGCTGGGCTCGGGCGTGATCGTCTCGCCCGAGGGCTACCTGCTCACCAACCACCACGTGGTGGAAGACGCCAACGACATCGAGGTGCAGCTCGCCGACGGCCGCAACACCCGCGCCCGCGTCGTCGGCAGCGACCCCGAGACCGACATCGCGGTGCTCAAGATCGACCTGCCGAACCTGCCCGTGGTGACGCTGGGCAACGTGCGCGCGCTGCAGGTGGGCGACGCGGTGCTGGCCATCGGCAACCCGTTCAACGTGGGGCAGACGGTGACGGCCGGCATCGTCAGCGCGCTCGACCGCACGCAGGCCGGCGCGTCGCAGTTCCAGAACTTCATCCAGACCGACGCGGCCATCAACCCCGGCAACTCCGGCGGCGCGCTGGTCGACGCAGCCGGGCACCTGGTGGGCATCAACACCGCGATCTTCTCGCGCACCGGCGGCAGCCTGGGCATCGGCTTCGCGGTGCCGGTGGACACGGCGCGGCAGGTGATGGAAGCGCTGATCAGCGGCGGCAGCGTCAAGCGCGGCTGGATCGGCGTGGAGCCGCGCGACCTGACGGCCGAACTGGCCGAGAGCCTGGCGCTGCCGGTGAAGAGCGGCGTGCTGATCACCGGCGTGCTGCAGGACGGCCCCGCCGCGCGCGGCGGCCTGCGCCCCGGCGACGTGGTGGTGAAGGTCGGCGACAAACCGGTGCTGACCACCGGCGACCTGTTCTCGGCCGTGGCCGCGCTGCAGCCGCAGAGCACGGCGGTCATCGCCGTGCAGCGCGGCAGCGAGCAGGTGGCGGTGAAGGTGGCGGTGGGTGAGCGGCCGCGCAGCGGCGCGGCTGGCAGCCCCGGCCGCTGAACGCCACCCCGGCTAGCGCAGCTGCTCGACGATCAGCACCGCAAAGAAGCCCAGCGCCGCGATCACCGTCCACTTGACGATGGCGATGCCGCGGCTGCGCCACACCGCCTGACCGGTGGCGATGTAGAGGCCGAAGCAGACCAGCCCGGCCACCAGCAGCAGCCCGAAGATCAGGCGGAACGCCACCATCAGCATCGCCCCCGGGTGCGCGCCATCACCACGCCGGCGCCAGTTCGGCGAAGCCCTGCGGGGCCTCGGCGTCGCGCTCGAAGGTGACGATCTCGAAGGCCGACTCGTCGGCCAGCAGCTGGCGCAGCAGCCGGTTGTTCGTAGCTGGCCAGCAGCGGCTTGCCGGCGATGTGCAGGTCGCCGATGGCGTCGAGGATCTTGTGCTTCACGAACTCGTCGTCGTAGCGCAGGCCGTCGCTGTTGAGCACGCGGTAGTCGTCGACCACGATCACGTTGTCCATGTTGCCGCCCAGGCCCAGGCCGCGCGCGCGCATCATCTCCACGTCCTTCGTGAAGCCGAAGGTGCGGGCACGCGCGATGTCGCGTTTGTACTGGCCGCTGGAGAAGTCGAACTCCACGCGGCGGCCGGTGGCGTCGATGGCCGGGTGGTTGAACTCGATCTCGAAGCTCAGCTTGTAGCCGTGGTACGGCTCGAGCCGCGCCCACTTCAGCGTGGCGCCCTCGCCTTCGCGGATCTCCACCGGCTTCTTCACGCGCAGGAAGCGCTTGGGCGCGTTCTGCAGTTCGATGCCCGCGCTTTGCAGCAGGAACACGAAGCTGGCCGCGCTGCCGTCGAGGATGGGCACCTCTTCGGCAGTGATGTCGACGCACAGGTTGTCGATGCCGAGCCCGGCGCAGGCCGACATCAGGTGTTCAATGGTCTGCACCTTGGGGCCCGACGGGTCGCCGCCGGGGCTGATGGTGCTGGCCATGCGCGTGTCGCTGACGGCCAGCGCGTTGACCGGGATGTCCACCGGCTCGGCCAGGTCGGTGCGGCGGAAGACCACGCCGGTGTCGGGCGCGGCCGGGCGCAGCGTGAGCTCGACCTTGTGGCCGCTGTGCACGCCCACGCCGGTGGCGCGAACGAGGGTCTTGAGGGTACGTTGCCTGAGCATGCGTGAATTGTCCGCGATATACCCGGGCGCCGCCCCGGCCCTGGCGCTGCGCAAGGTGGTGGGGCGCCGGATACCAAGCCGCGGACGGCCCTCGGGCGCCGCTCAGCCGGCCGGCAGCAGCGGCTCGTCGCTGCGGTCCTTCAGCGACACGCCGGTGGCTCCCAGCTGCCGCGCCGCGGCCAGCAGCCACGCGATCCTGTAGGCCGCGGCGCCGATGGCCAGGCCCTCGGGCCGGATGTTGGAGACGCAGTTGCGCTGGGCGTCGCTGCAGCCCACGCGCGGCGCCCAGGTGAGGTAGGCACCCAGGCTGTCGGGCGACGACAGGCCCGGCCGCTCGCCCACCAGCAGCAGCACCGCGCGCGCCCGCAGCCCGGCACCGACCTCGTCGCCCAGCGCCACCCGCGCCTGGGTGGCCACCGCCACCACGCCCAGGCGCTGGCCCTGCGCCTGCAGCAGCGGGCGCAGGGCCAGCAGCAGCGGCAGCGCGTGGGTCTGCGTGGCGCGGGCCGAGAGGCCGTCGGCCAGCACCACGGCCACGTCGGCGCCATCGGCGTCTGCATCGACACCCGCCTCGGTGCCCGCCAGCGCCTGCAGCAGCGCCCGGCTGCGATCCGACAGCCGGCGCCCCAGGTCGGGCCGGCGCAGGTAGGTCGCGCGGTCGGGTGCGGCGCTCTCCAGCACCAGCGGTTCGAATTCGTGCGACTGCAGGCCGCGCACCAGGGCAGGCCCGTCCAGCGGCTCGTGCACCGCGTCGCGGGCCATGGCGTGCGCGACCGAAAAACGCAGCCACTCGGTCGTGGGCAGGCTGACGCCGGCCCGGCCCAGCGCGATGCGCGCAGCGGTGTGGCGGCGCAGCGCGGCCCAGGGGTCGGGGGTGTTCATCGTGGGGCCGAAAGATCGGCCAGCAGCGCGTGCTGCGCCGGGGGCGGCAGCAGCCGGCCGTCGGCCGCGGTGATGCCCACGCGCTGCAGCCAGGCCTCGAACTCGGGCGCGCGCTGCAGCCCCAGCAGCTCGCGCAGCGCGGCGGCGTCGTGGAAGCTGGTGCTCTGGTAGTTGAGCATGATGTCGTCGGCGCCCGGCACGCCCATCATGAAGGTCAGGCCCGATGCGCCCAGCAGCGTCATCAGCGTGTCCATGTCGTCGCTGTCGGCGTCGGCGTGGTTGGTGTGGCAGATGTCGCAGCCGATGGGCAGGCCCAGCAGCTTGCCGCAGAAGTGGTCCTCGAGCCCCGCGCGGACGATCTGCTTGCCGTCGGCCAGGTACTCGGGCCCGATGAAGCCGACGACGGTGTTGACGAGCAAGGGGTCGAACGCGCGTGCCACGGCCTGGGCGCGGGCCTCCATCGTCTGCTGGTCCACACCGTGGTGCGCGTTGGCGCTGAGCGCCGAGCCCTGGCCGGTCTCGAAGTACATGACGTGCTCGCCCACGGTGCCGCGCCGCTGCGACAGCGCCGCGGCGCGCGCCTCGTGCAGCAGCGCCAGGTCGATGCCGAAGCCGGCGTTGGCTTTCTGGCTGCCGGCCAGCGACTGGAACACCAGGTCCACCGGCAGGCCCTGCCCGATGAGCTCGATCGTGTTCGTCACGTGGGTCAGCACGCAGCCCTGCGTGGGGATGGCGTGGCGCTGGATCAGGCCGTCCAGCAGGCGCAGCAGGTCGCCGATGACGGCCAGGCTGTCGCTGGCCGGGTTGATGCCGATCACCGCGTCGCCGCAGCCGTACATCAGCCCGTCCAGCACCGAGGCGGCCACGCCGCGCAGGTCGTCGGTGGGGTGGTTGGGCTGCAGGCGCACCGCCAGGTGGCCGGGCAGGCCGATGGTGTTGCGGAAGGCGGTGACGACGCGGCATTTGCGCGCCACCAGCATCAGGTCCTGGTGGCGCATCAGCTTGCTGACGGCGGCCACCATCTCGGGCGTGAGGCCGAGGGCCAGCGCGGCCAGCACCGGCGTGCCGGCCTCGGCCGACAGCAGCCAGTCGCGGAAGCCGCCCACCGTGAGGTGCGCCACCGGCGCGAAGGCCGCGGCGTCGTGCGTGTCGACGATGAGGCGCGTGACCTCGTCGTCTTCATACGGCACCACGGCCTCGTTCAGGAAGTGGGCCAGCGGCAGATCGGCCAGCGCCAGCCTGGCGGCCATGCGCTCGGTGGCCGTGGCGGCGGCGATGCCGGCGAGCTGGTCGCCGCTGCGCGCGGGCGTGGCGCGGGCCAGCAGCGTCTTCAGGTCATCGAAACGATGCACCCGGCCGGCCAGCGTGTGCACGAAGCCCATGGCCGGCTACGGGTGGAACCGGCCCGGCGTCGGCGCACCGCGAGCGGCCAAGCGGCAGGGGCGAAAGACGGGTCGGCGGGTGTCGGACATCGGCGGCTCGGCACGCAGTGGGGTGGGTGCCCGCAGCGTAGCAGGGTCCATGCCGCGCCGGCACTCGGCACAGAATGCACGACGGCCCTGGACTTGCCCGGCGCCGCGCCAAGGAACCCTGCCGCCATGAGCCTTCACGAGTACCCGCCCCAAGGCGGCGCCGAAGCGGCGCTGGCCGCGGTGCTGCGCTGCACGCTGCGCATGGGCCTGAAGCCGGTGTTCTCGCCCCGCGTGCCGATCGCCTGGCAGCGGCGCTGGCTGGGCTGGATGTCACGGCTGACGCTGCCGGCGCGCGGCGTGCGGGCCGAGCCCGGCGTGGTGGCCGGTGTGCCCGGCACCTGGCTGCGGCCCGCCACCGGCACGCCGCGCGCCGGCACGCTGCTGGTTCTGCACGGCGGCGCCTACTGCGTGGGCTCGCCCGCCACGCATCACGCGCTGAGCTCGCGGCTGGCGCGAAGCACCGGCCTGGCGGTCTTCGTCGCCGACTACGCACTGGCGCCGGAGCGGCCCTTCCCGGCCGCGGTGCACGACGCGCGGGCCGTGGCGCTGGCGCTGATGGCGCAGGGGCCGCTGCTGATCGCCGGCGACTCGGCCGGCGGTGGCCTGGCTGCAGCCACCGCCTTGGCGCTGCGCGACGCCGGCCAGCCGCTGCCGGCCGCGCTGGTGCTGCTGTCGCCCTGGGTCGACCTGGCGGTGCCTGCCGACACGCCCGAGCCACCGGGCGAGGCCATGCTCAGCGGCGCCTGGGCGCAGGCCTGCGGCACGCTGTACCTGGCCGGTGCCGAGCTCGGCCACGCCTGGGCGTCGCCGCTGCACGCCGACCTGCGCGGCCTGCCGCCCGTGCTGATCCAGGCCGGCACCGACGAGCTGCTGCACGGCCAGGCACTGCAACTGCACGACGCGCTGCAGGCCGCCGGCGTGCCGGTGCGCTGCGAGATCACGCCGCGCCGCTGGCATGTGTTCCAGCTGCACGGCGGTGCGCTGCGCAGCGCCGACGAGGCCATCGAGCGCATCGCCGATTTCAGCGCGCGCACGCTGGACGCGTTGCCGGCCGCGCCTGACGCGGCGCCCGAGACACACGAGGTCGTGATCATGGGCGCCGGCATGTCGGGCCTGTGCGCAGGCATCCAGCTGAAGCGCGCGGGCCGCCACGACTTCGTGATCCTGGAGAAGTCCGACGGCCTGGGCGGCACCTGGTGGGACAACCGCTACCCCGGCGCGCACGTGGACGTGCCGGCGCCGCTGTACAGCTTCTCCTTCGCGCCCAACCCGCGCTGGAAGCGCCGCTTCGCCGCGGCGGCCGAGATCCAGGCCTACATGCAGGACTGCGCGCGCCGCTTCGGCCTGCGGCCGCACCTGCGCCTGGGCCGGCGCATCACCGGGGCGCGCTTCGACGAGGCCGCGGGGCTGTGGCACATCGGCGTCGAGGGCCGCCCGCCGCTGGTGGCGCGCTTCTTCATCTGCAGCACCGGGCCGCTGAGCCAGCCGCGCTGGCCCGACGTCCCGGGCCTGGCCGGCTTTGCAGGCCGGCTGCTGCACTCGGCGCAGTGGGACGCGCAGGCGCCGCTGCAGGGCCGGCGCGTGGGCATCATCGGCACCGGCTCCACCGCGGCGCAGCTGCTGGCGCCACTGGCCGCGCAGGCGTCGCAGCTCACGCTCTTCCAGCGCACCGCCAACTGGGTGCTGCCGCGGCCCGACCGCCGTTACGGTGCCGTCGACCGCCTGCTGGCGCGCCTGCCGCCCTATGCCGCCCTGGTGCGCCGCTTCTGGTTCCACGCGCTCGAATGGGGCCGCCGTGGCTTCGACGACGGCAGGCTGGCGCGCCGAGGCATGCTGAAGGCCGCCGCGCTGCACCGCCGCCGCCAGGTGGCCGACCCCGTGCTGCGCGAGCGGCTCGTGCCGCCCTACCCGCTGGGCTGCAAGCGCATCATCTATTCGAGCGACTACCACCCCACGCTCATGCAGCCGCACGTGGCGCTGGTGACCGAGGCCATCACCCGTGTCACGCCGCAGGGCGTGTGCACGGCCGACGGGCGCGAACACGCGCTGGACGTGCTGGTGTGCGCCACCGGCTTCGACGTGCAGCACTCGTTGTCGCACGTGCCGATCACGGGCCTTCACGGCATCACGCTGGCGCAGGCCTGGGCCGCGGGCCCGCAGGCGCACCTGGGGCTGACGGTGGCGGGTTTCCCCAACCTCTTCCTGATGCTCGGCCCCAACACCGCCACCGGCCACACCAGCACGCTGCTGTACATCGAGCCCGGCGTGCAGTTCGTGCTGCGCGCGATGGCCGAGGTGCAGCGGCGCGGCCTGCGCTGGCTGACCGTGAAGCCGGCGGTGATGGCGGCCTACAACGACGCGCTGCAGGCGCGGCTCGGGCCTTCGGTGTGGGGCCAGTGCCGCAGCTGGTACCGCGCGGACTCGGGCCGCGTGATCGCGCTGTTTCCGGGTTTCACGCGCGAGTACGTGCGGGCGGTGCAGGGGCAGCCGTTCGGCGATTTCGACTTCGGCTGAGCGGCGCGCGCCGCCGGGCGCCAGGACTCAGGGCACGCCGACGACGAACGGCACGTCGAAGGTGCCGCCGCCGGCTGCCACCTGCACACGGCCCAGCAGCGCCTGGCCGCTGCGCAGGCCGCCCGGCGCGTCGGTGCGCACCGTCCAGCGCAGCCGGTAGCTGGCCAGGCTGAGGCTCATGAGCCGGCCGACGCTGCCGTACAGCGGCACCAGCTGGGCCGCGTTGTCGGCGTAGAGCAGCGCGCCACCGGTCCGGTTGGCCAGTTCGCCCAGGGCAGCGAGGTCGGCACCGCCGGACAGCCCGATCGGGAAGATGCGCACGTCGTCCTGTTGAGCGCCGAGGATCGTCAGCTCGCGCCGCTGCTGGCAGGTCTGGGGGCCGCCGCAGCTGGTGTCGGCGCCGTCGGTGAACACGACCATGGCCTTGGCCGTGCCGGCGGGCAGCTGCGCCGTGCCGAGCCATTGCTGGCGCACCGTGTCCAAAGCGCCGTACAGCGGGGTGTTGCCACCGACCAGGGGCGCCAGCGTGTCGAGCGTGGCGTAGTAGGAAGTGACCTGGGACTGGTCCCTGAAGGGCCCGTACACCGTCAGCGGCGCGCTGGGAATGGTGGCACCAGGCGCGCCCGCAAAGGCCGCCAGCAGGGCCTGGTCCTGGGGGCCCAGGCCGCCGAGGAAGGCCTTCGCGGCGAACAGTCGGGCGCCGGTGGGATCGGTCTGCGCGATGCTGCCGCTCTGGTCCATCACCAGGGCGGTGGCAAAGGGCCGCGTCGTGGCGCCGGGCACCAGCGCCACGGCCTCGGGCAGGGCGGCCAGCGGCACAAAAGCCACGTCGTCGCTGGCAGCAGCCCCGCGCACGCAGTCGGCCAGGCCATTGGCCGGATCCGGCGTGCACGGGCGCAGCGTGAAGTCGGCGCGGGTCAGGGACTCGATCGGCTGCGAGTCGCCACCCACCACGACCAGTTCGATCTCGAACGTCATCTCCTGGCCCGCACCGTCGACCGTGGGCACGAAGCCGCTGCGCGTGCTCAGCGAACCGCCGGCGGCCGAAGTGAGCCGGTCGATGCCGACGCTGACCTGGTTCACCGGGCCCGTCTGGCTGTTGACGACGACCGAGCGGTCGACGAAGGTGTCCCGAGAGATGGTCACGGTGGCGGTGGCGCCCGGCGCGTCGGTGAGCACCAGGGCCAGACCCTGGGACCCGGTGGTCGCCGTGTTCAGCGGGCCGCTGACCACCGCGCCGGAGACCGGGGCGCCGTAGCTGTCGGTCACCGTGAGCGCCACCACGCCGCGCACGGGGGGCGCTTCACCTTCACTGCCGCCACCGCCGCCGCCGCAGGCCGCGAGCGCCATCAAAAGCACGGCCAGGGCCAGCGGCGCAGCCCCGCCACGGCGGGGGCTGCGGCCCGGCGGCGTGCTGCGGAGTTGGGTGGTGGGGCGGTCGGGTCGGGTCATGTCGGTTCATCCTGCCGAGAACAGTGGACAGGGCTCGGTGGCAGCGAGTCTGACCGGGACACCTCAAACGGTCTGTGCGCCATCACACACCCCTGCCGGCCGCGTGGTGGGTATCGGCGGACCGACCACCTGGCTGAGGGGGTTCCGTCGAACGCAGACGTTAGAAAGCGGGTGGCCGGCGGCCCGGCCCGCCGGCAGCGTGCCCAGGCCGGGCAGGCCCGCCGCGGCATGCGAACATCCGCCGCCGTCACCACCCACCCCGCTGCCATGCCCACCATCCACGTCGAACTTTTCGCCGGCCGCACGCCAGAGCAGAAGCGCGCCCTCGCCCAGGCCCTCACCGAAGCCACCGTCAGGACGCTGGGCGGCTCGGCCGATGCGGTGGACGTGATCTTCCGCGACGTGCAGCGCAGCGACTGGGCCACCGGCGGCGTGCTCTGGAGCGACAAGGCCGCTGCAGCAACCCCGGCACCGGCCCCGGCCGACCCCAAACCCTGATCCGGCCATAGCCAGGACCCTGCTGATCCGCCATGCGCGGCTGCTGGTCACGATGGATGCACAGCGGCGTGAGATCCCCGATGGCGCCGTCTTCATCCGCGGCCCGCGTATCGAGGCCGTGGGACCCAGCGCCGAGCTGCCGGCCACCGCCGACGAGGTCATCGACGCCCACGACCAGATCGTGATGCCGGGCCTGGTGAACACCCACCACCACATGTACCAGACGCTGACGCGTGCGGTGCCGGCGGCGCAGGACACCGAGCTCTTCGGCTGGCTGCAGACGCTCTACCCGATCTGGGCGCGCATCACGCCGGAGATGCTGCACGTCAGCACGCAGATCGCGATGGCCGAGCTGCTGCTGTCGGGCTGCACCACCACCAGCGACCACCTCTACCTCTTTCCCAACGGCTGCCGGCTCGACGACACGCTGCACGCCGCCGCCGAGGTGGGCATGCGCTTCCACGCCGCGCGTGGCTCGATGAGCGTGGGCCAGAGCCAGGGCGGCCTGCCGCCCGACCGCGTGGTGGAACGCGAAGCCGCGATCCTGAAGGACACGCAGCGCCTGATCGAGACCTTCCACGACGCCGCACCGCTGGCGATGCAGCGCATCGTGGTGGCGCCCTGCTCGCCCTTCAGCGTGAGCCGGGGGCTGATGCGCGACGCGGCGCTGCTGGCGCGCAGCTTCACCGGCCAGCGTGTGCACCTGCACACGCACCTGGCCGAGAACGACAACGACATCGCCTACACGCGCGAAAAGTTCGGCTGCACCCCGGCCGAGTACGCCGAGCAGCTGGGCTGGCTGGGCGCCGACGTGTGGCACGCGCACTGCGTCAAGCTCGACGCCGCCGGCATCCGCCTCTTTGCCGCCACCGGCACCGGCGTGGCGCACTGCCCGGGGTCCAACATGCGGCTGGGCTCGGGCATCGCGCCCATCCGCGCGATGCGCGACGCCGGCGTGCCGGTGGCGCTGGCGGTGGACGGCTCGGCCAGCAACGACAGCGGCCACCTGCTGGCCGAAGCCCGGCTGGCCTTTCTGCTGCAGCGCGTGGCCGGCGGCGCCACCGCGATGCCGGCGCGCGAGATGCTGGAGATCGCCACGCTGGGCGGCGCCCGCGTGCTGGGCCGCGACGACATCGGCGCGCTGGCCCCCGGCATGGCCGCCGACCTGGTGACGGTGCCGCTGGACGAGATCGGCCTGGCCGGCGCCGGGCACGACCCGCTGGCCGCGCTGATGCTGTGCCAGGTGCCGCGTGTGGCGCACAGCGTGGTCAACGGCCAGGTGCTGGTGCGGGACGGCCACCTCACGGGGCTGGATCTGCCGGCGCTGGTGCAGCGCCATCAGCGGCTGTCGGCGGCCCTGGTGGCCTGAGCACGACCCGGCCGCACGCCGACCCTGCACGGCGCACCGGCCCCTGTGGGCATGCGGGTGTCCCTGGACACGCCGCCCGGGTCGCTTGTCGCAGAATCCGCAGTCCAGCCGGGCCGGCGCGCAGCGTGCGGCCCGCGCCCCAAGACAACACACCCTCACCGCCCAAGGAGACGCCATGTTCGGTCAGATGATGCAGCAGCCCCTGCTGATTTCCTCCCTCATCGTGCACGCGGAGCGGCACCATCCCGAGCAGCAGGTCGTGTCGCGCCGGGTCGAGGGCGACATCCACCGCACCACCTACCGCGAGGTCGCGCAGCGCGCGCGCCAGATGGCGCAGGCGCTGGCCACGCTGGGCGTGAAGCCCGGCCACCGTGTCGCCACGCTGGCCTGGAACGGCTACCGCCACATGGAGCTGTACTACGGCGTCAGCGGCTCGGGCGCCGTGCTGCACACGCTGAACCCACGCCTGCATCCGGACCAGATCGTCTACATCGCCGATCACGCCGAAGACCAGGTGCTGTTCTTCGACATGACCTTCCTGCCGCTCATCCAGGCGGTCGCCGGCCGCACGAAGACCGTGAAGCACTGGGTGGCGATGACCGACCGCGCGCACATGCCGCCGCCGGAGCAGACCGCCAAGATCCCCAACCTGCTGTGCTACGAAGACCTGATCGCGGCGCAGGACGGCCGCTACGACTGGCCCGAGTTCGACGAGAACACCGCCAGCAGCCTGTGCTACACCAGCGGCACCACCGGCAACCCCAAGGGCGTGCTGTACAGCCACCGCAGCACCGTGCTGCACACGATGGCCGCCGCGCTGCCCGACTGCCTGGGCGTGCGCGCCTCCGACGCGGTGTTGCCGGTGGTGCCGATGTTCCACGTCAACAGCTGGGGCATCGTCTACCTGGCGCCGATGACTGGCGCCAAGCTCGTGCTGCCGGGCGCAGGACTGGACGGCAAGTCGCTGTACGACCTGTTCGAGAGCGAGGGCGTGACCATCAGCGCCGGCGTGCCCACTGTGTGGCAGGGCCTGCTGGCCCACGTGGATGCGAACCAGCTGAAGTTCAGCACCATGCGCAAGAGCGCCATCGGCGGCAGCGCCTGCCCGCCGGCGATGATCAAGAAGTTCCGCGAGGACTACGACGTGCACGTCATCCACGCCTGGGGCATGACCGAGATGAGCCCCATCGGCACCGCTGCGGCCTTCAAGGCGCAGCACCTCGCCCAGACGCCCGAGCAGCAACTGGCGGTGATGAGCACGCAGGGCCGCGCGGTCTATGGCGTCGACATGAAGATCGTCGACGCCGACGGCGCCGAGCTGCCCTGGGACGGCCAGGCCAGCGGCGACCTGCTGGTGCGCGGGCCGTGGATCATCAGCAGCTACTTCAAGAACGAGGGCGGCGACCCGCTGGTCAAGGACAAGGCCGGCCACGGCTGGTTCCCCACCGGCGACGTGGCCAAGATCACGCCCGAGGGCTACATGGTCATCACCGACCGCAGCAAGGACGTCATCAAGTCCGGCGGCGAGTGGATCGGCAGCATCGACCTGGAGAACATCGCGATGGCCCACCCCGCGGTGGCCATGGCCGCGTGCATCGCCGCGCGCCACCCGAAGTGGGACGAGCGGCCGCTGCTGGTGGTGGTGAAGAAGCCGGGCACCGAGCTCACGCGCGACGAGCTGCTGGCCTTCTACGAGGGCAAGATCGCCAAGTGGTGGACGCCGGACGACGTGGTGTTCGTGGATGCCATCCCGCTGGGGGCCACCGGCAAGATGCAGAAGATCAAGCTGCGCGAGCAGTTCAAGGACCACACGCTGCCGTCATGAGGCCCCCAAGCTCGCTGGCGCTCGCTACCCCCCGAGGGGGCCGTCCGCCAGCGGCCCGGCAGAGCCGGTTCCGCGGCGGGAAGCTGGGTCGCGGATCGAGCTTCGGCGTGTTGCTTGCAGCTTTGCTTGTGGGCATCCATGCGGCGTCCTGGGCCCAGGACGAGGTGCCCTTCATCACCACGCCCGACTACGTCACGCTGGCGATGTTGCAGCTGGCCGGCGTGGGCCCCGCCGACCGCGTGGTGGACCTGGGCTCGGGTGACGGCCGCATCGTCATCACCGCGGCGCGGCTCTTCGGCGCCAGCGGGCTGGGCGTGGAGCTGGTGCCGGATCTGGTGCAGCAGAGCCGCCGCCACGCGCAGGCAGCCGGCGTGGCCGACCGGACCGAATTCCGGGTGCAGGACCTCTTTGCCACCGACCTGCGCGGCTTCAGCGTCGTCACGATGTACCTGCTGCCCGCCGTCAACCTGCAGCTGCGCCCGCGCCTGCTGGCGCTGCCCGCCGGCACCCGCGTGGTCAGCCACGACTGGGACATGGGCGACTGGGCGCCCGACCGCACGCTCACGCTCGAGGTGCCCGACAAGCCCATCGGCCGCGAGAAGAAGTCCAGCGTGCACCTGTGGGTGGTGCCGGCCGCGGTGCAGGGCCTGTGGTGCACGGCAGGCGCGCAGCTGGACCTGACGCAGCGCTTCCAGGCCTTCTCGGCCACGCTGCAGGCCCGTGGCGTGGCGGCGCCGGTGGCCGTGTTCGACGGCCGCATCTCGGGCACCGTGCTGCAGGCCGTGGGCTCCCTGGGCGAACCCCGGGCCGATCTGCGGCTGGACCGCGACACGCTGCAGCTGCAGCGCGCCGCGGCGCCGGCTTCGGCCTACGAGGGGCGGCGCTTCAGACGCGCCGGGGCCGCGGGCTGCAGCGACTGAGGCTTCAGCGGCCCCCGCGGCCCAGTGGCTTCAGCAGCTTCCGCGGCTGAACGACCCTGCAGCCGAGCACGGCGCACGCCGCGGGCGCCTGCCCACTGGCGGCACCCCGGCGCCCACCCATCAACCCGGCGGCCGCGCCACACTGTCCAGCACCTCGCGCACCATCACGTCGGCCAGCGCATCGCGCGCATGCACCGCGCGCTGCGCCCCCTCGGCGCGCAGGTAGCCGGCCTCCTCTTCGTTGGCGGCGCGCACGATCACGGCCACCCCGGGGTTGAGCTGGCGCGCGGTGTGGATCATCGGCCGCACGTCGGTGCTGTCGGCCGCCGCCACCACCAGCATGCGGGCGGTGGCGATGTGGGCCTGCACCAGCACGCGCGGGTCGGCGGCGTCGCCGTAGACCGCGGCCACGCCGTCGGCGCGCAGCGCCTCCACGCGTTCGCGGTTCTGCTCCACCACCACCAGCGGCACGCCCTGCTGGCGCAGCGCCGCCGCGATGCGGCGGCCCACCGCGCCGTAGCCCACCAGCACCACCTGCCGCGCCAGCAGTTCGCTGGACGTGGACATGGGCAACTCGGTCAGCGGGTCGTCGCGCCCTTCCAGCCGGCGCGCCAGTGCCGAACGGCGCAGGATCCAGCGCCGTGCCGGCTCGACCAGCGAAAACAGCAGCGGGTTCAGCGCGATCGACAGCAGCGCCCCGGCCACCACCAGGCTCTGCGCCTCGGGCGGCAGCACCTCGAGCTTGGTGCCCAGCGCGATCAGGATGAACGAGAACTCGCCGATCTGCGCCAGGCTGGCCGACACCGTGAGCGCGGTGCTCAACGGGTAGCGCAGCAGCAGCACCAGCGCGGCCGCGGCCAGGGACTTGCCGAAGATGATGATGGCAGTGACGGCCAGCACCTGCAGCGGGCGGTCCACCAGCACCTTGGGGTCGAACAGCATGCCCACCGAGACGAAGAACAGCACCGCAAAGGCGTCGCGAAAGGGCAGCGACTCCTGCGCCGCGCGCTGGCTGAATTCGCTCTCGCGCAGCACCAGCCCGGCGAAGAAGGCGCCCAGCGCCACGCTGACGCCGAACAGCGACGCCGCGCCGTAGGCGATGCTCACCGCCACCGCGATCACGCACAGCGTGAACAACTCGCGCGAGCCGGTGCGTGTGATCTGCCACAGGATCCACGGCAGCACGCGCCGGCCGACCAGCAGCATCACGCCGACGAAGGCAGCCACCGCCAGCAGCGTCTTCAGCAGCACCAGCCACACCGGGCCGCCACCCTGCGGCGCCGCGCCGGCGCTGCCGGCCGCCGCGCTCAGGCCCACCAGCACCGGCAGCAGCACCAGCACCACCACCATCGCCAGGTCTTCCACCACCAGCCAGCCGACCGCGATGCGGCCGTTCTCGCTGTCCAGCACGCCGCGGGCCTCCAGCGCGCGCAGCAGCACCACGGTGCTGGCCACCGACAGCGACAGCCCGAAGACCAGCGAGCCGGCCAGCGACCAGCCCCACGAGAGCCCGAGCCCGGCCCCCAGCGCGGTGGCCACGCCCATCTGCACCACCGCGCCGGGCACCGCGATGCGGCGCACGGCGAGCAGGTCGGCGATCGAAAAATGCAGGCCGACGCCGAACATCAGCAGCATCACGCCGATCTCGGCCAGCTGCAGGGCCAGCGACAGATCGGCCACGAACCCCGGCGTGTAAGGGCCGATCAGCACACCGGCAGCGAGATAGCCCACCAGCGCCGGCAGCTTCAGGCGCGCCGCGACGAACCCGAGCACGAGCGACAACCCGAGCGCGACGGCGAGCGTGACGACGAGGGGCATGGAGCCGTGCATGGGCAATACCAGGGTGCGGGGTCAAAGCCATGCAGCACGACACGCGCTGCCTTGGCGACCCTGCATTGTGTGCAGGGCCGGCACGCCGGCGCGACAGGGCTGGGTGCCGTAGGGCCAAGCAGCGGCCCGCCGCCGACACAGCCGTCAGGCCTGGTGCGGTGTCTGCGGGGGCGCGGCGCGCGCCCGGCCGCGCTACGGGCGCCGGCGCCGGGGCGTGAAGTTCAGCGTCGCCTCGGCCTTCAGCGTGTCGGCGCCCACGCTCAGACGCAGCGGCGCCTGGTCCTGCAGCTGATCGCTGTGCCAGAGCCGGATCTCGACGGCACCTTCGGGCACGCCCTCCACGCGGGCCAGCCCCTGGGCGTCGGTCTTGGCAAACCAGGGCGTGGCCGAGACGTAGACCTGGCCGCGCATCGAAGCGTGCAGGTGGCAGCCCAGACCGATGGCGCCGGGCACCGCCACCGTCACCTCGGCCGTGCTGCCGCGCGGCTCGGACCCGGCCGCACCGGCGGCCAGGCGCAGCTCGAAACGCGATGCCGGCGGCACCGCAGAGAGCGGGCCGCTGGGCACCGAGCGCACGTGGTGGTCGTACTCGTCGCGGTTGACGAAGCGCAGCGTCGTGCCGGCGGCCACCACGCTCAGGAAGGGCTGGAAACGCAGGCCCTCCTGGGCGATGGTCACCGGCACGGAGGGCTTGGCCGGCGGCGTGGGCTGGTAGGGCAACGCGATCAGCACCACCACGTCGGCGGCGGGCTTGCCGTCCTTGTCCAGCACGGCCAGCTGCACGGTGCCGGCCTGCGCCGCGGCACTGGCAAGTGCCAGGCCGAGGCAGAGGCCCCAGGCCGGGCCGGGGCGACGCCAGGCCCGCCTTGGACCGGCGCTCTCGACGCTGCCCTCGGCGCTGCGCGCTGCGGCAGCGGCGCTCATGGAGCCGCCGGCACGTTGACGATCTGGCGGTGCATCGGCGCCAGCCGGGCCAGCAGGCGCGTCTGGGTGCCGAAGGCGATGCCCTGCGCGCCGAGGCTGTCCTGCAGCACCTCCACCAGCGCGTTGAAGTCGGCGCGGCTGATGTCGAAACCGGCGTGCGCCTTCACCATGTCGGGCCCCTTGCGGCGGCACGGGCCGCCGGACAGCTCGCAGACCTGGACCACGAGCTTGTCCTTCAGCTCGGTCATGTTGACGTCCTGGAAGAACGGCTTCATGCGCGGGTCGGCCAGCAGCCGGGTGCCGAAGTCGTCCATCAGCTTCACCAGGCCGGGCTGCGCGCCCAGCGCCTGGTAGAGCGTGTCGTCGGTGAGCGGGGCGGCGGGTTGCGCGGTGGCGGCACCGGCCGCGAGACACAGCGCCAGCAACGCGGCGCGGGGGTGGGGCAAACACTTCATGCCGGGTCCTCTTTCAGGCTCAAAAACCGATCTGCGCCGACAGGTAGCCGCCGGTCTGGCGGCGCGGCTGCACGGCCGGCGCGATGCGCCCCAGGTCCACGTAGGCGGCGGTCAGCGACACGTGTTTGCTGGGCGCCCAGGCGACGAACACGTCGGCCCAGTCGTCTTCCTTCAGCGCGCCGCGGCCCAGCACCGAGTCGTTCAGGTTGTCGGGCTTGGCGCGCGCCTCCACGCCCACCGCGAGGTGGCGGTTGACGAGCCAGGCCAGCGAGAGCTCGGGCATCAGCCGCGTGCCGCGGCCCTGGGCGCCGCCGAAGCCGAGCAGGCCGTTCTGGTTGGCCTTCGTGGCCCGCAGCGTGCCGTTGACCAGCACACGCGACGCCAGGAAAAGCTTGGTGGCGCTGAGGTAGACCTCGGTGCCGCTGAGGCGCGCGCCCAGCGCGCCGGTCAGCGTGGGGCCGAGTGCGCCGGGGTCGGCGCGCTTGTGCAGCAGGCCCACGGCGAGCTGCGGCCAGGCGGTGTCGCTGTCCAGCACCGCGTCGCCCCACAGGCGCAGCTTCAGGCCCACGATGTCCTGCCGCAGGTGCAGCCCTGGCAGGCCCAGCGGCGCCAGGTTGTCGCGCGTGTCCAGGTCCTGCTGCGCCAGCGACAGCTCCACGCGGTCGTCGGCGGCCACGGTGATGCCGTGTGTGCGCAGGCTGTAGTCGCGCGTGCCGACGCGGGTGGCGTGGGCCGTGGCGCCCCACTGGCCCTGCGTGGCGTGGGTGCCGGTCACGGCCCAGGGTGTCAGGCCGCCGCCGGCCGCGCCGTCGACGCTGCTGACGCCGCCGGTGAGCCAGAGCTTGCCCTGGCCGGATTGCAGCGCGGCAGCGGGGCCGGCCAGCAGCGCCAGCGCCAGCGCCAGGGTCAGTGCGGCGGCGCCGGACGGGCCGCGCCCGGCTCGGGCCTGAAGGGGCCGGCCCGGGCGGGTGTCATGGGGTCGAACCATCGATGGACTTCCTCGGATGCAATGCTTCAGGCTGGGTTATCGGCCACTGCAATCGCATACGAAGCCCGGCGTTGGCCGGATGCACGTCGGCACCTGGAAATTGTTGGCGCGCTCAGCCCGCCGGCGTCTGCAGCAGCGTCTCCAGGCAATGCTCGCGCACGCCGAAGAACTGCTTCAGTTCGGCCACCTCGCGCAACGCGGCGTCGTTGGCACGGGCCTCGGGCCGCCGGATGGCCAGGATCATCTTGTTCTTCGCCGTGTGCTCCAGCGAGACGAACTCGAACACCCGCGTGTCGTAGCCCTGCGCGTCCAGCAGCAGCGCGCGCAGGCTGTCGGTGACCATCTCGGCCTGTTGCTCTGCATGGATGCCGTGCTGGAACACGCTGCGCAGCGGGTGCGGGCTCAGCAGCTGCGGGCGCAGCTGCTTGTGGCAGCAGGGCGAGCACAGGATGATCTGCGCGCCGGCGCGGATGCCCAGGTGGATGGCGTGGTCGGTGGCGGTGTCGCAGGCGTGCAGCGCGATCATCACGTCCATCGGGCCGGCCTTCCACTCGCGCACGTCGCCCTGCTCCACGTGCATGCCCTGCAGGCCCAGCGCCTGGACCGTCTGGCGGCCCTGCGCCACGAGGTCAGGCCGCAGCTCCACGCCGGTCACCTCGGCCTGCAGGCCCTTCGTGTGGCGCAGCCAGTCGTGGATGGCGAAGGTGAGATAGGCCTTGCCGGCGCCGAAGTCGACCACGCGCGGCGCGGGCGCACCGGCCAGCGGCGAGTTCGCCAGCGCATGCGCGAAGACCTCGACGAACTTGTTGATCTGCTTCCACTTGCGCGCCATGGCCGGCACCAGCTGGTGCTGCGGCGTGGCCACGCCTAAAGCGGCGAGGAAGGGGCGGTCCAGGCTCAGCCAGCGCTGCTTTTCACGGTCGTGCGCAGCCGGTGCGGCGGTGGCCGCGAGCGCCGGCACGGCCAGCGGCTGCGTGCTGACGTGGCCGCTGCCCTTCTTGCCGATCTTCAGCTGCACCTCGTCGGTGGGCGTGAAGAGGTGCGCGTTGCGGAAGGGCCGGCCGATGAGCGCGCCGATCTGCGCCAGGCCCTCGGCCACCGGCAGGTTCTTCGTGATGTCGCGCGTGGCGTGCGTGTGCACGAAGCTCAGGCAGGGCTGGCCCTTCAGCGTGAGCGGCCGCACGGTGATGCGCTGCAGGTCGCCGTCGGCGCCCTGCGGGCGGGCCAGCACGAGCCGGCTCCAGGGCTCGGCCAGCAGCGCCAGGAAGCGGCTGCGGGCGGGGTCGTCGGAAGGCCGGTCTGCAGAGGAAGGATTCACCGCGCGATTGTCGCCGCCGGCTGTCGCGGCTGCGCGGTTCAGCCCGTCCACCACCCGTCGCCGAAACGCGGCGCCAGGAAGTCGCACCAGCTGCGCACCTTGGACGGCAGCAGCTTGGGGCTCGGAAAGACCGCGTGCACCTCCTGCACCGGCAGCGCCCACTTCTCCAGCAGCGGCAGCACCGCGCCCGAGGCGATGGAGCCGTGCGCCACGTAGCGCGGCAGCACGGCCACGCCCAGGCCCTCGCGCGCGGCGGCGAGCAGGGCGCTGAGGTTGTTGCTGCGCAGCGGGCCGTGCACCGGCACGGCCTGCAGCTGGCCGTCGGCGCCGCTGAAGTGCCAGCGGTCGTCGCCCTGCACGGTGCTGTAGATCAACGCGGCGTGCTGCGCCAGGTCGGCCGGCCGGCGCGGCCGGCCGTGCTGGGCCAGGTAGGCGGGGCTGGCCACCAGCACCCAGGGGTTGGTGCCCAGGTAGCGCGCGCCCAGCTGCGAGTCAGCCAGCCGGCCCATACGCACGGCGACGTCGATGCCCTGCTCGACGAGGTTGACGTAGCGGTCCTCGAAGCTCAGCTCCACCTGCAGCTCGGGGTGCTGGCGCATGAAGGCCAGCGCCAGCGGCGTCAGCACGCGGCGGCCGAAGGCCACGCTGGTGCTGATGCGCAGCGTGCCGCCCAGCCGCGCCTGCATCAGCAGCGCCAGGTTGTCGGCCTCGTCGATCTGCCGCACGATGGCCTTGCACTGGTCGTAGTAGGCCGCGCCCACCTCGGTGGCGGTGACGCCGCGCGTGCTGCGGTGCAGGAGCCGCGCGCCAAGGCGCTTTTCCAGCGCCGCCACGTGCTTGGTGGCCGTGGGCTGCGTGATGCCCAGTCCCGGGCTGGCCTTGCTGAAGCTGCCGGTCTCCACCACGCGGATGAAGAGGCGCATGCCGGTCACGGTGTCCATGCGGGCCACTGTAGCCGCAGCACCGGGCCCGGGCGGGGCGGGCAGACCCGGGGCCCGGCACGGGCCAGGCCCCGGGGTCAGTACCTGGCGTTGCCGGGCAGGCCGGGTTGCGCCTGGCCCTCGCACAGGAACGGCTGGCCGCGCTGGCTGGCGTGGTACAGCCAGTCGCGTCCGGCCGCACGCAGCTGGATGCGGAAGCCCGGCACCAGCGCCTGCGTGTACATCATGCCGGGCTGCGGGCAGCCCATGCTGCCGTCGCTCCAGGTCACCGGCTCGGCCGACACCAGCACCACCTGCGCGGCCGGCAGCCTGGCGCGCTGCGCGGCGTCGGCGCGCGCGGTGGCCACCAGCGCGGCGAGCTGGGGATCGGTGGGCGCTGCGGCCGCGGGCGGTGCGGGGGTATTCATGGGTGGGGTCTTCGGGGCCGGATCGACTGGCAGCGCGCAGGCGCCAAGCGCCGCCAGCAGGGCCGTGCCGGCGATGAGTTTCAAGAGCAGGGGGTGCATGGCCCGATCATGCGCGCGGTGGCGGTCCTGCGCCAGCGGCCTGCGCCCAGGCCATGCAGGCCGTGCCAGCCTCAGCGGTCGCCCTCGCCCCGCCAGCGCGCCACCTCCGGCGCGCTGACCGGCGCCGCCTGCGCGCCCCAGCTGCGGCGCAGGTAGGTGGCCACGTCGGCGATCTGCGTTTCGTTCAGCACCTGCGCGAAGGGCGGCATGCCGAAGGGGCGGGGATGACCCTGCGTGACGGCGCCGAAGCCGCCCAGCGCGATGGCGCGCACCAGGTTGGCCGGCGGGTCCTGCGTGACCAGGCGGTTGCCGGCCAGCGGCGGCATGGCGCGGCGGCCGTCGGGCAGCACGCCGCCTTCGCCCTGCTCGCCGTGGCAGGCCATGCAGTGGTCGCGGTAGAGCGCCGCGCCGGCGCTGACCTGCAGCTCGGTGCGCGCCGGGTCGCGAAGGCGGTGAGGCGCCGGCTCGGGCTGCACCGGCAGCGACTTCAGGTACACGGCCATCGCCTGCAGCTCGGCCGCCGGCAGGTGCTGCGTGCTGCCGGCCACCACCTCGGCCATCGGCCCGCTGGCCAGGCCGCGCGGCGAACGGCCGTCGCGCAGCAGCGCCACGATGTCGGCCAGCGGCCAGTCGGCCACGCTGGCCTCGCCGGCGCGCGTGAAGGCCGGTGCCACCCAGTTCTGCAGCGGGATCAGCCCGCCGCCGAAGCTGCCGCTGCCCGGGCCGCCCAGCACGTTGCGCCCGCCGTGGCAGGCCGCGCAGTGGGCCACGCCGTTGACGAGGTAGGCGCCGCGGTTCCACTCGGCCGACTGCGCAGGATCGGGCTGCCACGGTCCGGGCCTGAAGAACAGCGTCCGCCAGGCGGCCAGCGCCAGCGGTGTGTCGTACGGCCAGCGCAGCGCGTGCGGGGGCGATGCCTGCGCCACCGGCGGCAGGGTGCGCAGCCAGGCGTAGAGCGCGTCGCTGTCCTCGCGCGTGAGGCGTGTCATCTCGGTGTACGGGAACGCCGGCACCAGGCGCCGGCCGTCGAAGCCGCGGCCGTGGTGCAAGGCACGCCAGAAGTGCGCCGGCGTCCAGCGGCCGAGGCCGGTGTCGGCATCGGGCGTGAGGTTGCCGGCGTAGACGGTGCCGAAGGGCGTGGCCAGCCCGTGACCGCCGGCATAGGGCAGGCCGCCGCGGGCGGTGTGGCAGCCGGCGCAGTTGCCGGCCAGCGCCAGGAGGCGGCCGCGCTCGATCTGGACGCTGGCGGCGGGCCCGGTGGGGGTCGGCGACGCGGCCGTGTCATCCAGTGGCGGCGCGCGGTCCCAGGCCAGCAGGGCGCCCGCCGCCACCAACACGGCCAGCGCCAATGCGGCCAGCAACAGCAGCACACGCTGCAGGGCACCCCCTGCCGTGGCCCGGCCGCGGCGCAGGCCGGTTCGGCTCGGCTGCAGGCTCACGGTGGCGCGCTGCCGCAGGGCAGTGGCAGCGGCGCGGGCACCACCGCCACGGCCCGGGCCGGCACGGGCACCGGTTGTGCGGCCAGCCAGGCGCTGACCGCGGTGATGTCGCTGCCGTCCAGCCGCTTCGCCACCTGCGCCATGCAGTCGGGCGCGTGCGCGCGGCGCTGGCCGGTGATCCAGGCGCCGAGCTGGCCCACCAGATAGTCGCGCGGCAGGCCCAGCAGCCCCGGCGTGGCCGGCAGCACGCCGGTGAGCGCGCTGCCGTGGCAGGCGCTGCAGGCCGGCACGCCGCGCGCGGCGTCGCCCTGCAGTGCCAGCAGCCGGCCGCGCGCCAGCACCGGGGCGGGTTCACGCGCCGGCGGCGGGCTCGCGTAGGGCAGGTCCAGCGTCGCAAAGTACTGGGCGATGTCCTGCAGGTAGTCGTCGGTCAGCGGGTCCACCAGCGCCACCATCGGGCCGTAGTGGCGGCGCCCGTCACGGAAGTGCTTCAGCTGGTTGAACAGGTAGCCGGCGGGCTTGCCGGCCAGGCGCGGGTAGTAGCCGTCGGGGCCGGCGCGGCCCTGCTCGCCGTGGCAGAGGGTGCAGGCCACGAGGCGCTGCGCCAGCGTGTCCTCGATGCGCGCCGGCGCGGCCTGCGCGGGCGGCGCCAGCACGGCCGATGCGGCCCAGATCAGCAGGCTGGCGAACAGGGCCATTCCACAGCGGAATAGCTCATATCCAGGGGCTGCGATTCCCTGAACGACGCTGCGCCGCGAACATGCGCTCAACACAACCGGAGACAAGACAAATGGCAAAGATGAAAGCCGCAATGGCCGCCGTGCTGGTGATGGAGAAGGAAGGTATCACGCAGGCCTTCGGCGTGCCTGGCGCCGCCATCAACCCCTTGTACGCCGCGTTGCGCGAACGCGAGTCGATCAGCCACATTCTCGCCCGCCACGTCGAGGCGGCCAGCCACATGGCCGAGGGCTACACGCGCGCCAGGGCCGGCAACATCGGCGTCTGCATCGGCACCAGCGGCCCGGCGGGCACCGACATGATCACCGGCCTGTACTCGGCCATCGCCGACAGCATCCCCATCCTGTGCATCACCGGTCAGGCGCCGCGTGCGCGGCTGTACAAGGAAGACTTCCAGGCGGTGGACATCGAGAGCATCGCCAAGCCGGTGACCAAGCTGGCCGTGACCGTGCGCGAACCCGGCCAGGTGCCGCGCGCCTTCCAGCAAGCCTTTCACCTGATGCGCAGCGGCCGGCCCGGCCCGGTGCTGATCGACCTGCCCTTCGACGTGCAGATGGCCGAGATCGAATTCGACATCGACACCTACGAGCCGCTGCCCGTCTACAGGCCCGCCGCCACGCGCAAGCAGGTGGAGAAGGCGCTGGACATGCTGCAGGCCAGCGAGAAGCCGCTCATCGTGGCCGGCGGCGGCATCATCAACGCCGACGCCAGCGCGCTGCTGGTGGAACTGGCCGAACTCCACGCTGATGGGCTGGGGCACCATCCCCGACGACCACCCGCTGATGGCCGGCATGTGCGGCCTGCAGACCAGCCACCGCTACGGCAACGCCACCATGCTGGCCAGCGACTTCGTGCTCGGCATCGGCAACCGCTGGGCCAACCGCCACACCGGCACGGTGGAGACCTACACCAAGGGCCGCACCTTCGTGCACGTGGACATCGAGCCCACGCAGATCGGCCGCGTGTTCACGCCCGATCTGGGCATCGTCTCCGACGCCAGGATCGCGCTCGAGCTCTTCGTGCAGGTGGCGCGCGAGCGCCAGGCCGCCGGCACCCTGAAGGACCGCGGCGACTGGGTCTTCCGCTGCCAGGAGCGCAAGCGCCTGATGCACCGCAAGACGCACTTCGAGCAGATCCCGGTGAAGCCGCAGCGCGTGTACGAGGAGATGAACAAGGCCTTCGGTCGCGACACGGTGTACGTCACCACCATCGGCCTGAGCCAGATCGCCGGCGCGCAGTTCCTGCACGTCTTCGAGCCGCGGCAGTGGATCAACTGCGGCCAGGCCGGCCCGCTGGGCTGGACGCTGCCGGCCGCGCTGGGCGTGGTGGCCAGCGACCCCACCAAGACCGTGGTGGGCCTGTGCGGCGACTACGACTTCCAGTTCCTCATCGAAGAGCTGGCCGTGGGCGCGCAGTTCAAGCTGCCGCTGGTGG
>LNFM01003316.1_pt1 | contig 31967 bp, 30 predicted proteins | sample 596031 | NCBI WGS metagenome assembly LNFM01 (sample SAMN04254537, study PRJNA301005) | activated carbon metagenome | isolation source: dual media filters at the Ann Arbor, Michigan drinking water treatment plant | place: USA: Ann Arbor | reverse complement strand
CTCTACAACAACTGGAGGAGCGCGATGAATAAGATTTGGTATTTCGTGGGCATTTCGTTTTTTGCCGTGGCGGTTCAGAGCAGCCCTTTGCACGCCGAAGGAGAGCCCCTCTTCGTTCCAAATGTGGTAGATGCGGCAACGGGAGCCCTTCGCGTTCCGGACAACTATACAGATTGGCCGACATTGGGGACGTGGGCGCATGCCAATACCGGCGAGACTCTCGAGAAGATGGGACCAGGTCTTCACGAGTACCACGTGGTGTATACCCAGCCTGAAACCATTGCCTACTACAAGAAAACTGGGCGATTTCCTGACGGCGCCGTTTTAGTAAAAGAGCTTTTGAATGCCACGACGATGTCGATGACGACGGGACCGGCGGTCGGCCACGCAACCACTATCAAAGGATGGTTCGTGCTAGTGCGCGACACCAAAGGTCGGTACAAAGAGTCGAGCCTGTGGGGAGATGGATGGGCCTGGTCTCTGTTCAACGCAGAAGATCCTAATCGAACGGTTTCGAAAAACTACAAGACGGATTGCATTCCTTGTCATGTACCGGCCAGAGAGCTTGCCCGGGCAAATGCCCCTGATGCAGACAAGTGGATTTACGCATTTGGCTACCCCGTGCTCCAGAAGAAATAATCGAGCTCAAGCGTCTCGGATTATTCATATATTCGTGGATGCGCGTACCGAAGGCCGCCGGGGGAGTATCGTCTTTCGGCGGCCTTTAAATGATGGCGACGCGGATAAGCCAATTTAGCGATGCGCCGACCGCTGTTGCATGGATAGCCCTTGCAACTGGCCGTTTTGCACCGCAGCCTTAGCAATCTTCAATATCGGTCTCGATTGGTTCCTGGTCGTCGGTTCATAGCACTTAGTATTACTAATTGTATCGTAGCATTTCATTCGATCATCTCCGAGGTTCTATGATTCGGCTTGAAGTGACCTATGCAGATGAGCTCAAGGGACACTACGTACCTTGGTACCCAGTCAAAGTGGCTAATCCAACGCTGCTTCGGTTGAACCAGGTCTTGGCGCAGCAACTAGGTTTCGATATCGAGACGCTCGGGGCTGCGAGATCCGCAGCGGTATTCTCAGGAAACGAGATGTTACCTGGGTCCTTCCCAGTAGCCCAAGCCTATGCCGGCCATCAGTTCGGAGTCTTTTCGCCGCAGCTGGGAGACGGCCGGGCATTGCTTATTGGCGAAATAGTGGATCGGCAAGGACGACGTTACGATGTCGCTTTGAAAGGGTCTGGCCCCACGCCTTTTTCACGTGGGGGAGACGGCAGAGCTGCGATCGGACCAGTGCTTCGTGAGTATTTACTCGGGGAAGCCATGCATGCTCTCGGGATTCCGACCACCCGAGCCCTGGCCGCCACCGCGACCGGAGAAATGGTGAAACGTGACCGCCCCCTACCTGGAGCCGTACTCACGCGTGTCGCCGCCAGCCATTTGAGGGTGGGCACATTTGAATTTTTTGCGGCGCGCGAAGAACCGGCCCGCATACGCCAATTAACGGATTATGCCATTCGCCGGCACGATCCGGCATTGGTGGATCGCCCCGACCGATATCTTGAATGGTTGCGTGCTGTAGTGGACCGTCAAGCTCAGCTCATCGCTCGTTGGATGCATGCGGGGTTCATTCATGGTGTCATGAATACGGACAATATGACGATCTCCGGCGAGACGATCGATTATGGTCCCTGCGCGTTCATGGAAACCTATGACTCCAAGGCGGTGTTCAGTTCGATCGACCGCCAGGGGCGATATGCCTATGGAAATCAGCCCCGCATCGCGCAGTGGAACCTTGCGCGATTGGCTGAGGCTGTGGCGTCTCTGATCGACGGAAACGACCCCGATCATGCCTTGGAAAGAGCAATCGATGTCATCGACACTTTTCCGGCTCGCTATGACACGCACTGGCTGACTGCCGCACGAGCCAAGCTCGGACTCACCACAAGCGATCCTACCGACTTTGCTTTGGCCCGTGACTGGATGAAGTTGCTGGAAACACACGCAGTCGATCACACCCTTGCGTGGCGGCGGCTCTCTGAGGCTGCAGAAGGCATGGAGCAAGCTCTGGCGGCCTTATTCCCCGCACCGTCGGAACTGCGCGTATGGCTCACGCGTTGGCGAGAGCGAAGCCGCCAAGAGCCTGGACGAGTCTCGACACAGGCGGAGGCGATGCGGCGCGTGAATCCCCTGTACATCCCGCGGAATCACCGAGTGGAAGAAGCACTCGCAGCCGCGACCGACCAGGCCGACCTTCAACCGTTCGAACAACTGCTGGAGGTGCTGGCGCGTCCGTTTGATGAACGTGCCGAGTTTGCATCCTATGCCACTTCTGCGTCGACCGAGGCTACCGCGCGCTATAAGACCTTCTGTGGTACTTAAGCCGCCTTTCAGTGTCGAGTCTAATCTGTGGGTTTGCTGAGCGATCTAAAACACGAGGCATTGCACCTGACGGTAGAACGACACGTGCTTGCCCATCGCCGCGTCGAACACGATGATTAATTGCCCTTGTTGTCGAACAACCAATCCCTCTGATGCAGTGTTTTGTGGGAATAAGGAGTGTGGGAAAGCGATCGGAGAGCTTCGTTTCGTGCGAGAGGAATTTATCGCCTCCCGCTGTTGGTACGAACGGCTGGCCGGACAGGTCACGACGTTCGTCGGGCATCCGCATTTTTTGTTGGTGCACCTCGTGTGGTTTGTCATCTGGGCCCTTCTCAACATAGAAATCCTGCCCGCAACCTTTGTGTTCGATGCCTATCCATTCAGTTTGCTCGGCATCATTTTGTCCGTCGAAGCTATTTTTATCACGGGATTTCTTCTGATGGCCGCCAAACGCGATATTGAGTACGCAGACAAACTCGCTGAACTCGATTACGAAGTGAACGTGCGCGCCTACCGCAAGATGAGGGACTTGGAAAATACGATCGTTGAAATTCATGCGGCAATTGGAGCAAAGCCAGTCAGCAAGGACCCCAGTAAGTCAAAGATCCCGGAACCGGCCGAAACCTAACGCGTGAAAGGAGGGCGGCAATGAGCCGAGTTGAGATCGCAATTTTAGCGGGTGGATGCTTTTGGGGCATGCAGGATCTAATTCGCAAGGTACCCGGCGTGCTGTCCACGCGGGTTGGCTATAGCGGGGGTGATGAGCCTAATGCCACCTACCGGAACCATGGGACACATGCGGAGGCGATCGAAGTGGCATTCGATCCGGATAGATTGGCCTTCCGCGATCTATTGGCTGTGTTTTTCCAGATTCACGATCCCACGACGGAGAACCGTCAGGGGAACGATCGCGGAACATCGTATCGATCGGGGATCTACTACACCTCGGAGACCCAACGCAGTATCGCAGAGGAGACGATTGCCGATGTCACTGCGTCAGGGCTATGGCCGGGCACGATCGTCACCGAGGTTTGTCCGGCCGGCCCGTTTTGGGTCGCAGAACCGGAGCATCAAGACTATCTCGAGCGATACCCCAGCGGGTACACCTGTCACTACGCGCGGCCTCACTGGAAGCTGCGGCAACGAGCGTAAACACCATGAGTCGCCCAAGTTTTGGCGACCACCGGAGAATAGGCATGAATCAGAAGATTTCCTCACGCCTCATAGCTCCAGAGCTGCGAGTCTCGCAATGGCTCGACAGCAATGGACAGTCTCGCGCTCCGCTGAAACTGGCAGAGCTCGGCGCCGGATATAAAGTGCTCTTCTGTTTTCAGCATTGGTGTGCGGGGTGCCACTCGGTTGGATTCCCGACCTTGTCTAAACTGGTCACGGCTCTGTCGCCGAAAGGGTTTGGCTTTGCCGTCGTACAGACGGTCTTTGAGGGTGCGGACGTCAACACATTCGCGCGGCTGCGAGACGCTCAAGTGCGGCATAGCCTGCGAGTGCCCTTTGGGCACGATGCTCCTCGTGATGGTTACCCTACGGTCATGTCCGATTATCACACCCGTGGCACGCCGTGGTTCATCGTCATTAATCCTGCCGGAGAAGTACTCTATGGAGGATTCGGACTCGATGCTGAAGGCCTTATTGCCTCTGCGGATTATCTGGCCACCCAAAGAGAATAGCGCATATCAGTATTTTTCAGCCCTAGAGAAATACCTGCGTTCATTACAATTCGTTACGTACACATAAAAAGGAGACTTTATGACGCCATCTACCGCTCAAAACCAATATCTGTACATCCAGACAAACGACATTCGTGAAGGCCGGAATGCCGTGCTTGGCTACGTGCGAAATTCCGATGGAACGCTAAACCCACTTTCAGGCAACCCCTTCTATACAGGCGGGACGGGAATCAATAACGATACTCATGGGAAGCTCGGCCCCGACGACAACGACACGCCGCTCGTTATCAGCGAGGATGGAGCGCGGCTGTTCACCGTCAACACTCACAGCAACACCATTGCCGTGTTCGATATACATATCGACGGCTCCCTACGGCATGTGAAGGGATCGCCGTTTTCTTCAGAGGGCATTGCTCCCAATAGCCTATCGGTGCACGGCGACATCCTACTTGCGTCGAACCGCAATGAGGACTATCACCAGCTGGACGCTTTGCGCGGGGCAGCGAAGGCGAGTTACGTGTCCTTTAAAATCGAGAGCACTGGGGCCTTGCGGCCTGTGACGAAGCATGAGGTTGACGACTCTCAGAAACCGACACAGGTGCTGTTTGTCTCTTCAAATCCTGCTCTCGCATTCGGAAATGACTTTCAGGTCGATGTCGATTTTGACGGCGAAGAAACTCGGTCATTCTTGGCTGGGGTAAAAGCGAGTGTTCAGGGGCAGCTACATGTCTTTCAAGTCTCTCGCGATGGCCGGTTGACGGAGCGAAGCCTTGCACAATTGCCGGAGACAAATGCGGGATACAAGTACAAGGGTATGGATGGAGTCCCATCGATGCCTCTGGGCGTCTGGACACACCCCACCGAGCCGCTACTTTATGTCGGGTTTGTGACTCGCAATGAGCTTGGTGTCTACCGATTTAATGGAGAAGGGGACCTGACGTTTGTTGGTTCCGTTCAGAATAGCGGCCAGGACATTTGCTGGGTCCTGCCAAACAAGCGTGGGAATCGGCTCTATACGGTCAATAACCTCCCTCGCACTGACAAAGACGACAAAGCGGCAACCGTGACCACCTATGATATTTCCGGAGAGCGAGCCGTAAAGCCGGTCGAACTCAGCCGCCTCCAGCTTCCTCACCCTGGCGAATGGTTCATCAACAATCGGATGTTTTCGCAGCCTGGGAGCACCGCGTTTCAATGCGCACTGGACCCGGAAAACACGTTTCTTTATGTCATCTGCCAACGCATTAACCAAACAGATGAAAATAAGAGCGACGAAGGCAACATTTTGCACAGCTTGAAGCTCGACGGGCAAGGCCTTCCCTCGGTTGCGCATTCGCGCCCTCTCGGGCAAGACGGTGCGCATTATCGCTCTCGCCCCCAGGGCGTTGCGACCGTAAACAAATAGGTGACATTGCAGGCAGTGTTCGAGTTTTGGGGGGACGCGAACCACCTACTGCACAGAGCCATACCCGCGCTGATTTCAGGGGCCGATCGTTCGAAGCGGGAGCCGGAAACATGTCATAGATACGACATGCTTCCGGGCTCACTTTTGGGCAGGTCCCTACCCACTACTCTCTAGATCTGGTGTTTCTACTAATTGATCGTTTGTCAGGTAAGTGACAGACGTTGCCTTAACCACTGGCCTACTATCCGACCTCTATTTCATTCCGGCGGTTGGCATAGGATTCAGCATCATGTCGAGCTATCCGCAAATCATACAAAGAACAATCACACATGATGTCACGAAGGCAAATTCATCGGTGCATGGCAGCAGGGGCGCTCGTAGTTGCGATGCTCCTGACCGGTGTTCGCGCAACTGCAGGCGAACTATCGTTTGAAGCTCAGAATATTCTGACAAAAGGCACAGTCGAATTGGGAGGCGCCTTGGGCTTTGATCAAGCCACAACTGTACTAGGCAATGCCCCTTCAGCGGATCGAAGCGCTATCTTTGTCATGCCCCGAATAGGAATGGTCTTAACCGACCCTTGGGGGGCTGGTTGGTGGAAAGGGAATGTCGAGTTTTTGGTTCAACCTGTGTTCGCACGATTCACGAGACCCTTTGCCGCGGAAGCTGCGGGAGGGTCTTTCATTTTTGCGTATAACTTCCTGTCGTTCGGTCGCTGGGTGCCTTTTGTGGACGCGGGAGCAGGCATGATTTGGACCAATCTCGCGCCGCGCATCTCAGAGCAGAGCACTCAATTTGAATTCACGTTGGAAACCGGGTTCGGTGTTCATTATTTTCTGACCGAACGCCTGACCTGGATAATGGGTGCGCGGTTACATCACATCTCGAATGGCGGGCTTGGTGAGCGCAATACGGGAATAAACGGAGTTCTTCCGTATGTAGGCATTGCTTGTTTTACCCCCGCCTGGTTTTGACGAAAGGAGGAGCGAACCCTTGCTGGCCATGCCTGTTAGCCATGGCTGGAGTGAGCGTGAGAAAGTGAAGGCGCGCAACCATGCAGCCGAAGGCTGTCATGCGCGCTGGTCGAGGGATCCGTTATCGTGGCCGCACCTGTGAACAATATATCGTAGGAGGTCGTGCTTATGTCTAAGCTGAGACAGTGTGCAATTAATGCGTCGTTACTAGCAGTGGTCTTGGGATCCACCTTTTTTTCACTCGATGTCGCAATGGCAATGGAAACCGTGGAGGCCAAGCTCACGACCCTCCCGGAAGTGCCTCCTCCCACAAATCGCACACAGCCCGCACACGTCATTGTAAAGGTTCATGCCAAAGAATTGATCGGTGCGATCGCCGACGGCGTTCAGTACAAACTGTGGACGTTTAACGGAACGGTCCCTGGTCCCATGATTCGCGTGCGTGTCGGCGATACCGTCGAGCTCCAGTTAGACAATCTGAAAGAGAACAAGTTTGCCCACAATATGGACTTGCATGCGGTCAATGGACCTGGTGGAGGAGCTGGAGCCAATCTGGCATTCCCAGGCGCAAAAGGAGTGTTCACGTTTAAAGCACTGGTGCCAGGCCTCTTTATGTATCATTGCGCGTCCCCCGTTCCGAACCCCCACATTCATATTGCGAACGGCATGTATGGCATGATTCTCGTCGAGCCCGAACAAGACTTGCCAAAGGTTGATCGTGAGTATGCAGTGATACAAAGCGAGTTTTTCACAAAGCCGAGCGAAGACAAGGATGTCCTTGAGTTTTCAATGGAAAAGGGACTGGCTGAGCATTCCGATTATGTGGTGTTCAATGGACACAGCGGCGCCTTACTCGGGAAGGGTGAATTGAAAGCCAACGTGGGTGAGACCGTTCGCTTGTATTTCGGCAATATCGGACCTAACAGTGCCTCCTCTTTCCATATCATCGGAGAAATCTTCGATAACGTTCATATCGATGGAACCATTGGAGGAACCGTCAACCACCACGTTCAATCGACCCTCGTTCCGTCTGCAGGCGCAATCATCGCAGAATTTAAAGTCGATGTGCCTGGGGCATACGTACTGGTAGACCATAGCTTCTTCCGAGTCGCAAAGGGGGCCTTGGGAATACTCAAAGCAGAAGGGAAAGATAACCACAGTATTTTTGAGGCGCATCCAGCTCCGTAGTGAGCAGAGCTGAACGTGTTTGTTAAAGTAACACGGGGGCCTGCTCGCGCGGATCACGTACGGGCAGGCCGGATCCGGCCTATCTGGGACAGGTCCAGCTTGATCCTAGAATCGAAAGGAGGCCATCGTTATGCTGAAGTGGGCAGATGTATTACACCTGGCCGATCAGGGCAATGCACGCCCGGACCGCACCGTGAGCAAGTCTGCTACTGAATGGCAGGCGCTTCTCACCCCCGAGCAGTATCGCGTGACGCGTCTGAAGGGCACCGAGTATGCACACAGCTCACCCATGTGTAATTCGTTTGTCCCTGGCCTATACGCATGCGTGTGCTGCGAAACCGTGTTGTTCGATTCAACCAGCAAATTTCAATCCGGTACCGGCTGGCCATCTTTTTCGCAGCCGGTCAAACCAAACGCCGTGGCGTACCACGATGACGGCTCCCACGGTATGCGCCGCATTGAAGCCACATGCAATACGTGCGAGGCACACCTGGGGCATGTATTCCAGGATGGGCCTGAGCCGAGCCGCCTGCGTTATTGCATCAATGCACTCTCTCTTGTGAAAGTGGAGCACGATCCGACCGAGGTGCTCTGAGCCGAGTGAACGAGTGCGTGCGTGGCCCCCCGTTCATTCGCGATAGGGCGTAACCGGTTGTTTATCCCCGCACGACCACAGCCGAGGAGCCGCAACATGTATCACAAAAAGAAAAGGCTGACAGCCAACGCCGGAGCCCTCGTTGTCGATGACCAGAATGTTCAAACTGCCGGGCCGCGTGGTCCGCAATTACTGCAAGAGGTGGGGTTCCTTGAAAGGCTTACTCATTTCAACCGTGAAGTAATTACTGAGCGGCGGATGCGTGCAAAAGGGTCCGGCGCATTCGGCACCTTCACTGTCACGCATGACATTACGCGCTATACGCAGGCGAAGATTTTCTCTCAGGTTGACAAGACAACCGAACTGTTTGCGCGGTTTCACAACCGGAGCCGAGGAGCATGGAGCTGCTGACGCGGAGCGCGATATTCAAGGGTGTGCCATGAAGTTCTATACAGAAGAAGGCAATTGGGACATGGTGGGGAACAACACGCCCGTATGTTTTCACCGAGACCCACTCAAGTTTCCCGATCTCAATCATGTCGCCAAACGTGATCCACGCACCAATTTGCGGAGATCAAAGAATAATTAGGACTTCTGGACTTCCCGTCACGAGACGCTGTACCAGATCACAATTGTGATGAGTGAGCGCGAGATTCCTGCGACCTACCGATATATGCATGGTTTCGGCAGCCACACATTCAGTTTCATTAATGCGCAGAGAGAGTGCGACTGGACCAAGTTTCATTTTAGATCCCAGCAAGACATTCGCAATTTGGCTGATGCAGAGGCCCTCCTCGGCAAGGACCAGGAGAGCCATCAGCGAGACTCATACGAAAGCATGGGAAAAGGAGAGCCTTCGAGATGGGCCCTCAAGGTGCAGATTATGCTTGAACGTGACGCCGCGATTGGATTGCAAGCGGAATCGAGGGGTTCGCCCATGCCTTGAGCCTGCCTTCTTCATGGTGCGCGGTGATGCATTGGAATAGGCAAGGCCTTGGTATTTTTCCCTGGCAAGGTTTCACAGAGGCAACTCCCTCTATTTTGGAATAGGCCCTGAGCGGTTCCGGTGGAATTCACGGTGCTGCCAGAGCGGAAGGACCACTTCACGATGCGTCACACGTTATTCTCTGTTTCGTGATGAATCTTAGGAGACCCTATGAGCCAAATCCAAGCAGGTATTCTTGCACCCATCCCGGAACAAGCTCGATATTTGTTTTTTACAATGGCGCCAGGGGGTGATTTCGCCAGGGCACTAACCAGCCTCAGTAAACTAGCCGATGGGCATACGACCGTTGTGGGGTTAGGCCAATTACTCGCCATTGCGCTCAATCGTGAAATACCCGGTTTTCATCTCATGCCGACATATTCTGGGGCGGGCATCGACATCCCTTCGACTCCGGTAGCCCTCTGGTGTTGGATTCGAGGAAACGACCGAGGAGAACTCCTCCATCGAACCCATGACATCGCGGCAAGCGTCGCACCGGCGCTTCAATTGCTGCGGGCGGTTGATTCCTTCCGATATCGCTCAGGGCTTGATCTATTCGGCTATGAAGACGGGACGGAAAACCCCAAAGGGGTTGATGCCATGGCAGCAGCCATAGTGACCGAACAAGGAGCCGGCTTGGATGGCAGCAGCTTCGCGGCCGTGCAGCAATGGGTCCATGACCTCGGCCGCTTTCGAGATACAGATCCCAGGGTGCAGGATGCCGTTATTGGCCGGCGCAAAGACGACAACCGAGAGCTCCCGGATGCTCCAATATCGGCACACGTCAAACGGACTGCCCAGGAAAGCTTTTCCCCTGCGGCCGTCATCCTCAGACGATCGATGCCGTGGGCAGAAGACCAACGAGCAGGCCTTATGTTTGTGGCATTTGGCCGCACCTTCGACCCATTTGAAGCGCTCATGCACAGAATGCTCGGCGCAGCGGACGGAATAGCCGACGCATTGCTCGCATTCACACGCCCAATTTCTGGAAGCTACTTCTGGTGTCCGCCGATGGAGAGCGGCCGCCTCGATCTGCGCGCACTCGGCTTATAAATATTTCCCCGAACACCTTGGTGCCTATGCGCAAAAATGCCGTCGAACTTGCCACCCAGCTCATCGCATGCGACGAGTGCGACCTCATCCAGCAGGCCATTCCACTCTCTGCCGGCGGCTGGGCGCTCTGTCGCCGGTGCGAAGGTCCGCTGTATTGCCATACCCCTGGCGGCCTTGATCGTGCGCTTGCCTTGACGCTTGGCGCTGCAGCGCTGTTTCTTATCGCTAATGCCTTCCCGATCATTGAGCAGGAGGTCCAAGGAAACGTGAGCTCGACGAGCTTGTACGGCGCAGTCCACCGACTGTGGAAACAAGGCATGGAGCTTCTTGCGGTACTCGTAGCGACCACGGCTATTCTGCTCCCCGCATTCGAGCTCGGCTTGATATTGTACGTATTGATTCCCCTGCGGTTCGAGCATGTGCCGGTTGCGATGGCCAGGTCTCTCCGATGGCTGCATGCGGTTCGCCCGTGGAGCATGATGGAAATCTTTCTATTGGGCGTCTTGGTGGCTCTCGTTAAGCTGGAGCATATAGCCGATGTTGTCATCGGCGTCGCACTCTGGTCGTTCGGGGGAATGGTGGTGCTCCTTATTGGCGCAAACCGGGCGCTCAATCTGCGCGAATTATGGAAGCAGGTGCCCCCGCAATGACCTCCTCGAATGCGACCGCGCAGACACTTGGGATTTACGCCTGCCACACCTGCGGCCTCCTCTCGAAACTCGCGCGGCGGGGCGCCAGCTCGTGCGGCCGATGCGGAGCCTCGCTCCGTTTTCGTAAGCCCGATAGCCTTGCTCGCGCCTCAGCCCTTCTCATTGCCGCGTACATTCTGTATGTGCCCGCCAATATCTTACCTCTCATGGAAACAGGTTCTCTGTTCGGCTCTCAGACCAATACGATCATGAGCGGAATTGTGTATCTTTGGAAGTCCGGGTCCTGGCCGCTAGCGGCAATCGTCTTCGTCGCAAGCGTCCTGGTACCCTTTCTTAAACTGCTTGTCCTGACACTGCTGGTGTTATCTGTCCGATTTTGGCCGAACTGGCGGCCCCATCAGCGCACTCAGTTGTACCGAATGGTGGAACTCGTAGGCCGCTGGTCCATGCTCGACATTTACGTCGTCGCCGTGCTGGTGGCGGCGGTGCAATTTCAGTCAATCGCGACCGTTGCAGCCGGGCCAGGCGCAGTTGCCTTCGGTGCCGTCGTAGTACTCAGCATGCTCTCTGCCATGGCATTCGACCCGCGCCTGATCTGGGATTCGCCACAAAAAGAACGGAGCTTAAATGACTCATGCCCCGCAAAGTCTTAACCCTCCAGATATAGAGGACGCGGTCGTTGCCCCGAAAGGCCGGTGGTCCCTGCGGCTTGTTTGGCTTGTGCCGATTATGGCGGCCTTGATCGGAAGCTGGTTCGCGATCAAAACCATCTTGGAGCATGGCCCAACCATCACGATTAGCTTTCGCGCTGCAGATGGGCTCGAAGCGAATAAGACGAAGATCCGATATAAAAACGTGGACGTCGGAACGGTCAAACAGATCGCGATTAGCGAGGATCTTTCGCGTATCGTAGTAACCGCTGAAATGAGCAAAAGCTTCGCGCCGTACCTCGTCGAGGATACCCGTTTTTGGGTGGTGGCGCCGCGCATCGCCGGTGGGCAAGTGACCGGGATCGGCACGCTGCTCTCCGGTTCCTATATAGGGCTCGATGTTGGGAAATCCATGAAGCCCCAAAGAGAGTTTGACGGTCTCGAGACGCCTCCGGTCGTGACGGGCGATATAGCGGGCCGGCAATACATCATTCATGCGCCGGACCAAGGATCGCTGGACGTAGGCGCATCCATCTTTTTCCGCCGTGTGCCAGTCGGAAGGGTGTTGTCGAGCGACCTCGACAAAGATGGGGCCGGGGTCACGATGCGAATCTTCGTGGAGGCGCCACACGATCACTACGTGACCACGAATACTCGATTTTGGAATGCCAGCGGGGTCGATCTTACTTTCGATTCAAAGGGGCTCAGGGTTCAGACGCAATCTCTTGTATCCGTTTTGCTGGGCGGCATTGCCTTTGAAACGCCAGGGGATGCGCCCGCCACTGCCGAAGCCGGTGAAAATACGATTTTCCGACTTTTTGAAGATCGCGACCAGGCGATAAAATCCCCTGATAAGCAGGCCTACCGGTTCATGGCCAACTTCTCGCAGTCGTTGCGTGGGTTAACAGTCGGCTCTCCGGTGGAATTTCATGGGCTCCCACTCGGAGAAGTCACCTCCATTGGCGCGGAGTACGATCTGGAAACTCGGACCTATCGATTCCCAGTCGAGATTACCCTTCATCCCGACCGGCTTACCCGGCATTTTAAAACCGATATGATGCGTGAAGGCGGCACTGGCCTGATTACGCAAGGAGAAATCGATACGCTGATCGGCCACGGATTGCGCGCACAACTCAATACCGGAAACCTGCTCACGGGACAGCTCTTTGTCGCGCTCGACTTTTTCCCAGACGCAGAAAACGCCGGCGCAGACTGGACAAAAACTCCACCGGAGCTACCGACGACACCAGGGGCGCTTTCTGGGCTGGAGCAGCATCTGTCGAGTCTCGCGACGAAGCTGGACAAGGTGCCATTCGATGCCATTGCGGGCGATCTTCGCAATGCGCTGCGCTCCATGCACACTATGCTGCGAAGTACGGAGTCGCTTGTGCAGCGACTTGATAAAGAAGTCGCTCCCGCAGCAACCCATACGCTGGGCGAGTCGCGCCAAGCGCTTCGGGCGGTCGAGCGTCTGCTCTCTGTCGATGCGCCGTTTCAGCAAGACGCGCGAGAAACGTTGCGCCAGATAGGACAAGCCTCGCAGTCGCTCCAACGGCTTGCGGACTTCCTTGAACGCCATCCGGAGACGTTAATTCGCGGGAGAGAAAGCGAGGAGGAACCATGAAACGCAGGCACGCCCAATTACCAGGTGCGATAGTACTCTCTCTTTTGCTGGCAGGTTGCGGAACCTCGCCGCAGATGCACTTTTACATGCTCAATAGCCTTCCTGCCTCTGGAGAGGACCTTGAGCGGCAAACCGCCACCAACTACTCCATCGGCCTCAGATCAATCACCTTGCCTCTCGCCGTCGACCGCCCTCAACTTGTGCTGCGGACCAGCCCAAACAAAGCGGTGATCGCTGAAGAGCACCGTTGGGTGGGATCGTTGAGAAGCGAGGTTCAGCGTGTGACGACTGAAAATCTTTCTCATCTGCTCGGAGACAATCGGGTCCGTTCTTTCCCTCAGATTTCGGCAGATACGGCTGATATTTCTGTATTTTTGGATATTCAACGTTTCGAATCGGTTCTTAGCGAAGGTGTAACCATCGACGCCTTCTGGACGGTGCGACGAGACTCACACCTATCGAAATCTGGGCGGCTAGTGGTTAAAGAGCCCATCGGCCCCGCGAGCTATGAAGAGGTAGCCTCGGCGCATAGCCGAGCGTTGATGGCCATCAGCCGGGAAATCGCGTCCACCATCCGAGCCGCTGAGGCAGCGGAAGCGAGTCATCCCTTACCGCCGCCTCGCTCGTTACCCTAGCCTGTCTTACCAGGGATTTAGGGGAGCCTTCGACCGCACGGCTTCATGTGCCGATACCGCTGCCTGGGACGAGCTAAAATCTAAACGCGCTGCCGAATGACACCGTGTTAATGACATTTAGGTCTCGTTCGAAGCTCAATTTTCCCTGCCCTCGTATATAGCCAAGCGTGAGATCAACTGCATCATTAAGGGCGTACCGCGCTTCGAACTCGCCTTGATAGAACTTATCGAGGGCCCCTCGGAAATCATCGTCCAATATCCCAGATGTATAGGAGTTTCTTTCGAGATCTGCCCCAAACTTAAGCGATAATTTGTCTGTGACGCGCACTTTTATTTCCGCTTCGACATAATGCGTAAAAGAAGAGGTATCTTCTCCAAACTCAGGCTGTTTTCTCCCATTCGCGAGCCCACGCTCATAGTGATAGCCGATCATGAATTCAATGCCCGGCCGAATCTCCCACTCCATGTGAGCACCGATCGTCCAAAACTTCGAGTCCCGCTGAGCAAACTGCTCATTAAAAGTGCGTGTTCCATAACGACTAAGAATTCGGACCACCACATTTTCACGAACCTTCTTCTCTAACTCAATTGTCCCAAAATGCGTGGTGACACGCTCCCTCCCAATCCGTGCTTCTCCTAACCGACTCTCTGTATGACTCCCCAGCAAAAGATTGGGGCCATAGTGGTACCGAAGTCTGAGAATAGCCTCTGAAGGAAGGGCTTGTGAAAGTTGTGCTCCGTACGTACCATGATTAAACTCGGTCTTATCCGTATAGATAAACCCTTGTGCTCTAACATTCAATTCGAGAGCACCCCATATTGGCTGAAACGTTCTTTCCACAAACACCGACGGTTCAAATACAACGTCTCGGCCAGACGGCGCGATATCGAGCAACGGCTGTGTAGGATCTTCCCGCAAAGACAGTCGTTGCGCAGCGGAAAAGTACGCCACATTATCCGTGTAAAACGAGTTCATCTCTCCCCCGAACCTCCATTTAGAACTCGTCGAGCCCCCTTCTTCGGCTTCAGCAACCGTCGATCCTGCCATTGCGAAAAGCGCTATGGCTACCAGATACCACACCACTGCTTTCAGGTTCATTTCATGCCCTTTTTATTCTGCCCTGATGATCAACGCCATTCGCCTCTTCTCACTTTCAGGCTGTAGCCCAGACGCCGGCCCCATTGACGGACCGAGTACCATCCTCCTCGGCGCGCATTCAAGCGATAACGACCCCGTTGCGTTAGCAAGATCATGGGTACGAGCAGTGGTATCAAACGAAATCTGCTACAGGTTCACCCATATACTTTTGTGCGCTCACCCGGCAGTGATTCAGATCCCCTACTTTTCCTTGAGGGCATCACGCATCAGCTACTGGCCGCGGCCCTGGCGCACCGAGGACGAGAGTGTTTTTCAGAGCGAGCGGGCGAAGAGAGGATCACGTCACTCTATGCGTTGAATTCGGGAGGCTGCCTCAGACGGGGTATCGGCCATATGCCAACACCATTACGCAACACGCGCCACAGCATCAGAATCTAACTTAAATCGAGCGTGGAGGCAGGAGCGCCAGGCTTAGAATCCGATGTTGCCTGACGCTCCTGCCTATCCTTACGACATGTGAACTCTGCGTTCCCAGCTCTACTCTTTAAGCGGTCCATGGTAGGTGCTTTTCAGCAGATCGAAATTCCAGTCTCCTTCAACCATGACGTGCCCTGCAGCCCCAAACTCCACAGCCTCAATCAGGTTATGGTTCAAGTACACATACAAGCCCGGTTGCTTGAATGTGTATAAGGCAGCGCCTGCAGCCCCGCCCCTTACAAACCAGGTCTGAACGTCTTTTAACGGAGGGGAGGCAAAGGTGCCGGTTTCCCACACGTAATCGCCATGTCCGCCGATGAGGTGCGGGCGAGTGTCTCGGTTCCCCTGCATATGGATGAACAGCACACGTTCGCCGACTTTCGCTTTCATTGCATTGCTTCCGGTCAACGCGCCGACACGACCATTAAAGACGATGTGGGACGGAGTCAGGCTATGCATTGAATTAACCCAATCGTTCAGATCTTCTCCTGAAAAAGTGTACCGCTTAAATTTTCCGGCGGCGTCGCGCGGCACATAAAACTCGTTCTCTCCAACGTAATAGGCGCGATCGTAGGTTAATGGATTTCCCTTCTCATCCGTTAAGCCTTGGCGCGGCAACACTACGATGACTCCGGTCATGCCATGAGTGACATGGTACGGAGTCATAATTCCTTCCGGGGCACAGTGATACAGGAATGTGCCGGACTTGATCGCTTTGAACCGAATGGTTGCCTGGTTCCCTGGCGTCACCGTCGTCAACGCTGCGCCGCCTAATTTTCCAGTCACGGCGTGAAGATCGATATTGTGCTCCATCAAATTCGTCGAAGGATTCTTGAGCGTGAGCTCAACATAATCGCCCTCGTGGACAACCATGGCCGGAGCGGGGATCGATCCATTATAAGTGAGAGCCATAATCTCGGTACCGTCGTTGTCTAGGACCCACTTCTTTTCTTGCACCGTAAGTTCAACGACGACGACCTTTGGCCCAGCTGTCGTGGCCTGCTCGTGTTGCGGCAACAGCGGCGGCGCGACTAATTCGAGCTTCACTCGTTCTAGCTTATCGACGGGGTCGTTCATATCCTTGGGCGCGGCGACCATGAGGCTCATATCGTGCCCTGCCGTGTCGGGGTTCGAGGTCACATGCGCCAAGGTGCTGAGATAGGCGACCACATCGAGGCGAGCCTGGAGATCTTCAACCATAATCGGCATTTTGCTATGGGCTTTGGTATTACCTAAATAGAGCCGCACAAAGTCCGATGGACCGTGCAACCATTGCACGATCAACGCATCGGTCCACACCAAGCCTTTCTTATTGGCGTCCTGCAATGCAAAGCTATAGTTGTATCCTGGATACGTTGCCGCCTTTCTGCCTACCACTCCATTCAGAACGGGGCCAAATGCATTTTGCGCGGTTTCCCCAACTTGGTGGCAGGCGGAGCACTGCTTAAACAGAGCCTTGCCGCGGTCTGGATTGCCTGGAACCTCTGCGAACGCACTAACTGGAGCCACGCTAATGAACAGTCCCACTAACGCTACTGCGCTCCAACTCATTTTTACGGTTGCCATCCTGCCCTCCTGATTCGTTCACGCACTCGTTACGAGGGGCCACGTCAACTCAGACTCCCTCCAAAAGCCTTCCCTCCCCCACGAAACCCTATCGTTCATTAGCTCACCAGCCAGAAGGTATTCATCAGACTGCCTGCTGCTAAGGCGTCGCTCCTCATACAGCCAGAAAGTGTCTATATCCGTTGAGCTTCACGCGATACGGGAGGTTTGGAAGGCCGGGCAGCTCGTATTCCAGCCGTTCCAACTGAACCACTCGGAAAATGTTTGTGAACTTTACGGGATGGCGTAGAGATTTGCTGTCATCTATGTGACAAATGATAAGCGAAGTTCATCATGCCAATGACGTGATGCAATGGCCAGGGCAACTGACGTCTCTATGGAAAACGACGCAGACCAGAATTAGGGTAGACTGGCGACTTCGGCGGTCGTCGACGAAAGGAATGAACCGATGAAGCGGTCACCGTTCACGGAAGAGCAGATTGTGTACGTAATCCGCTAGGTCGAGGCCGGCACCCTGATCGGCGATGCCCGTCGCCAGCTCGGCAGCGCGGAGAAGACCTGTTATGCACGGAAAAAGAAGTACGCGCATCTGCGAGTGACGCGAACTAGCACGCGTTTAAACACTCGTCCTGTAGGCAGCCGTTACACGACCCAATAAAGGTATTTTCCACGGGTTCCCCCGGTCGAATGAAATCGATCTGCCTGCTCCGCCGATACGCCCGCTCTTCCAATGCCCTAGACTGAAAGTCTGTCCCGTGAGTCAGTGTAGGGAGGAGATTAGCCGCTAGAGCTGTTTGGTTTGATTCAGGCAGGTGAGGCTCTGATACCCGAGGCTTTGTTGAACACGCTTGTGTGGGTTCAAGGTTCTAGTGCAACACCAGTATCCTGGAGCTTCCAGGAACCAAGGAGGTGCACAGGGCCCTCTACAGGCGCCTGACTCTTATGGAACGAGAAGAACTCAGTCGGACGGTGGCTGCCTGGTATAGCCTGTGGACCACGGCTCAGGCGCTGCAGCGCGCGCTGAGTACGGTCTCGCGGGAACGTGCTCGGCACTGCGCCCACCGGTAGACCCGTCGTCCACGGAAGCCTCGCAAGCTCGCGGTCCATCGCCAACTTCGCCGCGCCGTGTTGACGCTGCTGGCTCAGCGCTGGTCGCCGGAACAGATTGCCCACGGCTTGCGCCAGCGGTATCCTGACGATCTCACCATGCGCATCTCGCACGAAGCCATCTACACGTATTTGTATGTGCTGCCCCGCGGGGCGTTGAAGCGCGAACTCGCCCGCTATTTGCGACGGCGTCACCGCTCTCGTCGCTCCCGCAAGATCCGCCGCTCGTCGCGGCCCGTTCAGGACCTTGTGAGCATCGACGAACGACCACCCGAGGTGGCCGATCGCACGGTGCCCAGCCATTGGGAGGGCACCGTGCTCGTCGGCCATGCGAACGCGTCGGCGCTGGGGAAGCTGGTCGAACGCACCACGCGATTTACACTGCAGGTGCCACTGACAGCCAAAGACGCGACTGCCGTGCGGCGGGCCTTCGCCCGTGAAGTCCGGACACTGCCCGCTAAACTCCGCCGCTCCCTCACGTACGACCAAGGGCAAGAGATGTGGGAGCATCGGCTCTTCACGAAACAGACCAAAACGCAGGTCTACTCTGCCCATCCCCAGTGCCCCTGGGAGCGGGGAACGAACGAGAACACGAACGGCTTGCTGCGGCAGTTCTTTCCCGCCGGCACCGAGTTCCAGCACGTCTCGCGGCGGGAGGTCAAACGCGTGCAGGCGATGCTCAGCGATCGCCCGCGGAAAATTCTGAACTGGCATGTCCGGCTCATGCTTTTCATCACATGCTGCGCTGGGATCTTGAATGCACACTCTCACTGAATTGCATCAGCACAGAGTATTGTCCACCAGGTACATGGTAGACGCCGCTTTTCGTGTTGACGATCACTGGACAATCACTGAATCCAGGTAGGAGTGCGCCCGGGTTGACCTCGGTGAAGGCCAGAACCGGACCGTCCTTGATGAAGGGTTTTGCCGCATTTATTGGAATTGCAAAGTTCAGATTCTGACCGAGCTCAATAAGCGCAAACGTAATCCCAATGACCGGACCACTGATTGAGCAGAGGACCGCCGCTGCTGCCATGTGAAACCGGCGCAGTAATCTGAAGTGCCTTCTTAAGTTTCGCTGCGGGATCGTCGTCGAGGCGAAGGGCACTGATAATGCCGTCTGAAACCGTATGCTCCAACAGGCCCAACGGATTCCCGGTTGCAATCACTCGCTGACCCGCCTTGACCTGATCTGAATCCCCGAGAGGTATGGTGGGGAGTCCGGTCGCATCCACTTTCAACACCGCGATGTCGAGTTCGGAATCGTTTCCCAGAAGTCCTTGTGCGCAAAACTCTCGTCTATCTGGCAGCTTGACTGTCACCGCGTGCGCGTTCTCGATCACAGGATAGTTTGTGAGTATCACGCCGTCTGCCCGAACAACAAAGCCTGATCCTGCCGCTTGCTGTGAATCACCTAACCCAAGGTTCGAGATCGCCAGCACGGCGTTACCTTGTTCTTCGACAATTTGTGTGATCCTCTGTTCGACGGGTTCACTGAAGGCTGGTTTGGGAAAGCAGGGTGTTCTCATATTGACATGCGAAACGCTACGCTATACACTAAAAAAATATGATTAAGGCGTTCCGGCACAAGGGGTTGCAAGCCTTCTTTGAAACTGGCAGCAAGGCAGGCATACTGCCGCACCATGCGGCTCGGCTTGGACGGCAACTCACCCGGCTTGACCTGGCTAAAACGGCGGCCGATATGAATGTGCCGGGATGGGGGTTGCATGCCTTGGCCGGCAATCTGGCAGGCCTGTATGCGGTGTCCGTGAGCGGGAATTGGCGGCTGACGTTTGGTTTCGATGGCGAGGATGCCGTCCTCGTCGATTACCACGATTATCATTAGGAGGAATACAATATGGGCCGAATGCATAATCCGCCGCATCCAGGCGAAACGTTGCGAGAGGATATTTTGCCTGCCCTGGGCTTGAACGTGACGCAAGCTGCGGCGCAACTGGGGGTGACCCGTGCCGCATTATCGCGTGTTTTGAATGGGCGCGCGGCGATCTCTCCGGAAATGGCCCTGCGATTAGAAGGATGGCTTGGCGTGAACCATGGAGGCCGTGCCGATGTGTGGGTGGCCCAGCAGGCCGCTTATGATCTGTGGCAGGCCCGCAAGGCTGGCGCGCCAAGAGTACGACGAGCCGTATTGATCGAAGTGTAATGAAGAATATATGGGCGGGGTCCATGCTATGAACTCTGGCAGAGTCTCGCAGAGACGACGGATCAAGGAGAGCAAGAGGAGTCTGAGGTAATGGTGCCAGGTGAATCTTCGTATGGACGCTGGCGGCCATCGAAAGCTCAAATAGTGTTATTTACTGGGAATTCATGACAGTTCTTGGCAATTCGTCCAACTGCCTGAAAAGACACTGATCCTCTTGTGAAATAAAGAGAAAGAGTGCAATATTCGCCTGCTCTTTTAAGGCGAGGGCCCTGGGTTCGAGTCCCAGCCGGCTCACCATAAATCAAGGGGTTACGAAAACCTCTCCCATCCCGCGTAGCCGCCAGCGGCCAGCTGGCGGCCAAATTCCCCGTTTTATCGCCCACAAGCTCCCCTAGGTTCCCATGAAAAATGGGACGGAATAAGACCATTTTAGGTTTCCTCCTCACTCGCAAGTTGGGGTGATTTCTTGCGTCGAAAGGGGTATTCTGCGGCGGTCTTTTTCAACTGAATCAACGCCGTAAATGGAGCCCTACCTCTAGTGGATCAAGCAACTCATAACAAAATCGTCTCCTTTATCTGGGGCATCGCCGACGATGTGCTGCGCGACCTATTCAAACGCGGCAAGTATCCGGACGTCATTTTGCCAATGTGCGTCATCCGGCGCATGGACGCGGTGCTCGAGCCGACCAAGCAGAAGGTGCTGGACACCAAGAAGATGCTTGATAAGGCACGCATCACCGAGCAGCGTGCGGCGCTCTGCGATGCTGCGGGCCAGGCTTTTTACAATACATCAAAGTTCACTCTGCGCGATCTCAAGTCTCGCGGTAGCCAGCAGCAGCTACTTGCGGACTTCGAGGACTATCTCAACGGCTTCTCGCAAAACGTTCAGGATATTCTGGAGAACTTCAAGTTTCGCAACCAGTTACACACACTGTCCAAGGCCGATGCCATAGGCACCCTCGTTAACAAGTTTCTCGATCCTGAGATCGACCTCTCTCCGGCCGGTATCGACAACCACGCGATGGGTACGGTCTTCGAGGAGCTAGTCCGCAAGTTCAATGAAGATAACAACGAGGAGGCGGGTGAGCACTGGACGCCGCGCGATGCCGTTCGGCTGATGGCGAACCTCGTGTTTCTGCCTATCGAGGCCAAGATCAAGTCCGGTACCTATTTGCTGTATGACTGCGCTTGTGGCACCGGCGGCATGCTCACTGTGGCGGAGGAGACACTGACGGCCATCGGTGCGAAGCGCAAGCAGCAGGTCACCAGCCTGCTATACGGTCAGGAAATCAATCCAGAAACTTATGCGGTCTGCAAGGCGGACATGCTGCTGAAGGGCGAAGGGGAGAGCGCCGACCACATCGTCGGGGGCGCGGAATGGTCCACACTCTCGCACGACGCCTTTCCCTCACAAGAGTTCGACTTCATGCTCTCCAATCCGCCTTATGGGAAGAGCTGGAAGAAGGATCTCGAAGCAATGGGCGGCAAGGACGGCATGCGTGACCCGCGTTTCAAGGTCATGCACAACGGCGAGGAGCTGTCGCTCGTCACACGCTCTAGCGACGGCCAGATGCTCTTTCTCGCCAACATGGCGTCAAAGATGAACGGCAGATCGGCTTTGGGTAGCCGCATTGCCGAGGTTCATAACGGCTCTTCGCTTTTCACAGGCGACGCCGGCCAGGGAGAGAGCAACATCCGTCGCTGGATCATCGAGAACGACTGGCTCGAAGCTATCGTTGCGCTACCTCTCAATCTTTTCTATAACACCGGCATCGCCACTTACATCTGGGTGCTGTCCAACAAGAAGCCCGCGCATCGAAAGGGTCAGGTGCAGCTCATCGATGCGACTCAGTGGTTCAAGCCACTGCGCAAGAACCTCGGCAAGAAAAATTGCGAACTCTCGGCCGAGGACATTGAGCGCATCAGCCGCACCTTCCTCAACTTCAAGGAGACGCCCGAGTCGAAGATCTTCCCCAACGCCGCCTTCGGCTACTGGAAGGTTCTGGTCGAGCGCCCACTGCGGCTGCACAGCCAGCTCACGCTCAAGGCCATCGAGACGCTGAGATTCGCATCTGGCGATGAAGATCTGCGTGCCACACTCTACGAGGAGCTCGGCGATTCTCTCTTCACAAAATTCTCTAAAATCTCGGTGAAGCTGGAGAAACGTCTGGCTGAGTGGGGTAGCGACGAGGACGAAGGTGACGATGAAGAGGGTGGTGGAACGAAGAAGGGGTTGCCAGAGAAGAAGAAAAAGAAACTGCTCGATCCTAAAACCTGGGAGCGCGATGGCCGCCTTGTTGAAGTCGCCACGAAGCTGCGCGAGACACTTGGTGATAAGCTTTTCGAAGACCACAACATCTTCCGCGACCGCGTCGAGGCTGCGCTCAAAAAGTCCAACATTAGGCTCGCCGCCGCCGACCTCAAGCAGATCCTCAAGGCCGTCAGCTGGCGCGTTGAAACTGCGCCGCCCGTCATCGGTAAGGTTCACAAGCCCGGTAAGGCCAAAGCCGACCCACTGCGCGGTTTCTTCGAGGCCACGGTGAGCGGCAAGCCCGCCATCGTCGAGTATGAGCCAGACTCTGATCTCCGAGACACCGAGCAAGTCCCGCTCTTGGAAGATGGCGGGATAGAGTCCTTCATCCATCGCGAGGTGCTGCCCTACACGCCCGATGCGTGGATCAAGGAGGACGCCACGAAGATCGGCTACGAAGTGAGCTTCACGCGGCACTTCTATAAGCCGCAGCCGCTGCGCAAGCTGGAGGAGATCAGCGCTGATATCCTGGCCATCGAAAAAGAGGCCGAGGGGCTGCTTAGTGAAATCATTGGGGTAGAGGGCAAATGACGGTGCACAAGCACAATGAGGGCTTGAAGATAGCGAGATTGCTAATGGTGTTGAGCAGCATTTCTCCGCTCTTCATTCTATGGGCCATTCGCGGCAATAAGCTTATCTCTGACGCCTATCTCTTTGCTCTGTGCGCCTTCATGGTGGTCGCGCCTAACGTGTTTCTGTGGGTACGAATTGCAACCGCAAAGCGATTGAAAGAACGACGAGAACTTGTCATTGGCAAGGCGGAGGATCATCGAGATCACCTTCTTGTGTATCTCTTTTCCATGTTGCTGCCCTTTTATGCGGCAGAGTTGGCAACGTGGCGGGACTTAGCGGCCTTGCTGGTTGCACTCGCATTTATCGTCTTTCTGTTCTGGCATCTTAATCTGCATTACATGAATGTGCTGTTCGCAGCCCTTGGGTACCGGGTCTTCACGATCTATCCTCCGTCGGATGCGAATCCCTTGAGCGGAAAAATAAGCCAGGTGCTTATAACTCGGCGGGTAGGATTATCGACAGGGCAACAAATCAATGCCTATCGTCTAAGTGACACGGTCTACTTTGAGGTGAATGAATGAATCTGAGCTTCGACCTTCAGAATGTTGTGACCACCGAGTTCGGAGTAGGGCAGGAGGACGGAGACGGTCAGGCTTTTGTCTTTGTGTCCGTTGACGGAGACGTACAGGATGCTCTTTGTGAAATGTCTCAATCGACTTGGTCTGCCATGCAGAAACAGGCCACGTCACCTGATAAATATGAGCCTTCTGAAAAGTATTCGAGTTCCGAGCATGTGTATTTGCCTCTGGCTGAGCAGCTCGCAGCACGCATGCATGATTTGCATACGGCCAATAATCTTCCCGTGGATGGTCATGCGCTTGGGAACCCGTCTGAAGTATTTTGCTATTTTGCCCGATTCACAGATAAGCAGCAGCGACGTCTCACTGCGCTGAGAAGGGCGACGCAATTCAAGGGAGTCCTTAAGAGTCGGCTGATCCGTCTGGTAAGTGATGCGTTGAAACTTGTCGAAGACAAAGTCTTCAAGCTCGATGTCGATTTCGACTTGCTCATTGATGCCCACAATCTGCACATCCTTCGACCAAGCGGCTTCGAGTTTGTATGTGAGCTCCAACAAGCAGTTCTTGCGGCGGTGTCCACGAACATTGAGGCAATCAAGCAAGATTTAAAGTTCGTAGACTTTGCTGCCATCGCAGCATACGCCGGCCAGCATCCGCGTGCAGCACGTTACTTGGCTTCTATTCGCGCCCAAAAGGAAACTAAGCAGCTCGATAAAGGTTTGTTAAAGAAGCATTGCAAGAGAATGGGGATTAAGGTCAAAGAATCTAAGAGCAAGCTAGTGGTCGATGGTGATGATGTTCTGCGATTTCTTGAAGTATTAGACCGCCGTCAATTTGAGTTGGAGCTTGTGAAGGGCAAACCAGAACGTTTTAAGGCCGGTAGCCGATCACGGCTGCGTACCACTAGTGGAGAGGCTTAGTGATCGCCGACCTCAAGCCGTATGCGAGGTATCGTCCAGCCGAAGGTGGATGGCTCGGTGAGATTCCATCTCATTGGAGTGTCCGTCGAATGAAGTATGTCGTTCGGGAGATGGACTCGCGCTCAACGAGCGGCAAAGAGCAGCTGCTTCGCATCTCACAATACACGGGTGTCACCCAGCGCCGTCGCGCGGACGGTCTCGACGAGCCCGACACACGTGCTGACTCGTTAGTAGGTTACAAGCGTGTTGAGCCCAATGAACTGGTGATCAACATCATGCTCGCGTGGAACGGTAGTATGGGTGTTTCGCGGTACTCCGGTATTGCGAGTCCGGCGTATTGTGTCTACCGCTTCGGGCGGGATGTTAATCCGTGGTATTTCCACAACCTGCTGCGTTCTCCTGCTTACAAGGCTCGTATCAAGACGTCATCGACTGGTGTCGTAGAGAGTCGGCTTCGGCTTTACTCCGACGATCTTGGTCGGATCGAGGCGATGCTTCCCCCGCCCGACGAGCAGGGGGCGATTGTACGGTTTCTGGACTGGGCGAACGGGCGGCTGGACCGGGCGATCCGGGCGAAGCGGAAGGTGATCGTGCTGCTCAACGAGCAGAAGCAGGCCATCATCCACCGCGCCGTCACCCGCGGCCTCGACCTCTCCGTCCCCCTCAAACCCTCCGGCATCCCCTGGCTGGGTGATATTCCGCAGCATTGGGAGGTATGGCCGTTTGTACGATGCACCATCGAACGCGCCGACTACCGGGGCGCGACTCCTGAAAAGGTGGAATCAGGCGTCTTCTTGATTACGGCCAAGAACATTCGGAAGGGGTGGATCGACTATGAGAGTTCAAAAGAATATGTGCGCATGTCTGAATACTCAAAGATCATGCGCAGGGGCCTCCCAAAGAAAGGCGATGTTCTTCTCACGATGGAGGCTCCACTCGGTCACTTCGCGCTCATTGATCGAGAAGACATCGCGCTCGCACAGCGAATTGTTCGTTTCCGTCTGCATCCTGATCAACTTCTTCCCCAGTTCGCTTTGCTATGTTTAAACTCTCCGTACTTCCAAAATCAGCTTCACGAGAGAGCAACAGGCTCGACAGCACAGGGGATTAAAGCCAGTAAGTTGCCGCAGTTGCTTGTCGCTCGCCCCAATGTTGCCGAACAGAAGAAGATCGTCGAACACATTCGGTATGAATGCGCCCCACTTGACATGGTTATCTCCCGCCTCGAACGCGAGATCGAACTTCTCCGCGAATACCGCACCCGCCTCGTCGCCGATGTCGTGACCGGCAAGCTCGATGTGCGCGAGGCTGCGGCGCGTCTGCCTCATGAAGCCGCGCCTGACACCACTGAGGTCGACACTCATGTAGGCGATGAGATCGACCTAGTTGACGAAGAGGCGGCCCTATGACGACCGCTGAACGCAGCATCACATTCCGCGAGCGCGAGTTCAAAGGAAGTCGTTTGCGCTGCTTGCTGCTGACAAGCGATACACCCAACAAAGTGGCGGCTTTTCTCAATTCACTGGCTGCCCCTCACGCTCAAGTGACTGTCGAGGATCGCTGGGCACCCCGCGGTTTCCTCGACCCGGACGAAGCGAAATTGGGCGAGACGGCAGGCTTCCTATCAGAGGCAGACCGTACGACGCTAACGAACTGGTGGCTGGCCCAACCGGGTGCTGCCAACACCCCCAACTGGGACTTAGTGAGCAAATGCCGGATCAATAACAGCGACGGTCTGGTCCTAGTAGAGGCTAAGGCTCATGAGGGAGAACTCAGTGACGACAGATGTGGTGCTACCAACCAGGAAAACCTGGAGCAAATCAAAAAGGCGCTGGCCGAGGCGAACGTCGCGTGGAATGCCTTGGCTTCAGGTGCTGCGTTGTCCGCTAACTCGCACTACCAGCTGAGTAATCGGTTCGCCTTTGCCTGGAAGCTGGCGACAATGGGCATACCGGTGGTCCTCATCTATCTAGGTTTCCTTGACGCCCACGAAATAGACTATAGGGGCCGCATTTTGTTAAGGGACCACACACAATGGCGTCGCCGTGTGCTAGCTCAATCGAAAGGCATCGTCCCTGAGACTGTCTGGGACAAGACTTTTGACGTAGGCGGGACTCCACTTACCGTTGTAATCAAATCTGCCGTGGTTGGTGTTCATGCCAATCCCGCCAACGATGGGGTTCACAATTGACCACCGACATCAGCGAGAAGGGTCTCGAGACGCTCATCATGCGGCATACGACCGGTGAGGATGGTCTCGCCGTGGCGCCGAACATGGCCGCTGAACGACTCGCGCCTTATGGCGGGACTGGCTATATCGCGGGCAGCCCGCAGGATTACGACCGCGCCCACGCGCTCGATGTGCCGCAGCTCTTCGCCTTTCTGCGCACTACCCAGCCCGAAGCATTCAAAAAGCTGGCGATGGCCGACGAGAGCGATGCCAAGGACATCAATCGCCTTAAGTTCCTTGCCCGGCTTTCAGCCGAGATCGGCAAGCGGGGTGTAATCGATGTACTGCGCAAAGGCGCCGAGCACGGGCCGGTGCATTTCGATTTGTTCTACGGCACGCCCTCAACGGGCAATGCCAAGGCCGAGGCGCTGCACGCGTTGAACCGCTTCTCCATCACACGCCAGCTCGCCTACAGCATGGATGAGACGCGTCGCGCGCTCGATCTCGGCCTCTTCATCAACGGGCTGCCGATTGCGACTTTCGAGCTGAAGAATAGCCTCACCAAGCAGACCGTTGCGGATGCCATCGAACAATACAAACGTGACCGCGACCCGCGTGAGCGGCTCTTCGAGTTTGGTCGCTGCGTGGTGCATTTTGCCGTAGACGACAGCGAAGTGCAGATGTGTACTGAGCTTCGAGGCAAGGGGTCATGGTTCCTGCCCTTCAACAAGGGCTACAACGATGGTGCTGGGAATCCTCCTAATCCGCACGGTCTCAAGACCGACTACCTCTGGAAAGAGGTCCTGACCCCGGCAGGGCTGACCAACATTCTCGAGAACTACGCACAGATCGTTGAGGAGAAGGACCCGCGCACTGGCAGGAAAAAGAGAAGGCAGGTATGGCCGCGCTACCACCAACTTGGCGTGGTGCGACTGGCATTGGCCGATGTGCGCGCCCACGGCGCTGGCAAGCGTTACTTGATCCAGCACTCGGCGGGCAGCGGCAAGTCCAACTCCATTGCTTGGCTCTCGCACCAGCTTATTAGCCTGAAGCGCGAGGAGAAGGACGTCTTCGACTCGGTCATCGTCGTCACCGACCGGCGTCTGCTCGACGACCAGATTCAGACGACCATCAAGCAGTTCATGCAGGTGGGTGCGACGGTCGGCCATGCCAAGGATTCGGGTGATCTGCGGAAATTCATTCAGGAGGGGAGGAAGATCATCGTCTCGACGGTGCAGAAGTTCCCCCATATCCTTGATGAGATCGCCACCGAGGGCGGCAAGCGCTTCGCCATCGTCATTGACGAGGCGCATTCAAGCCAGGGCGGCAAGACCTCTGCCGCGATGAGTCAAGCGCTCGGCGACGCCAAGGGAGACGAAGAGGAGGGGACTGACCCGGAAGACATCGTGAACGAGGCACTCGCCAAGCGCATGGCCGCGCGCAAGATGCTGACCAACGCCAGCTACTTCGCCTTTACTGCCACCCCCAAGAACAAGACGCTGGAGATGTTTGGCGAGCCGCTGCCACCGGATGCCGAGGGCAAGGTCAAGCACCGGCCCTTCCATAGCTATACGATGAAGCAGGCGATCGAGGAGCGGTTTATTCTCGATGTGCTCAAGGCTTATACGCCGGTGGATAGCTACTACAAGCTGGTCAAAAAGACAGAGGATGATCCGGAATTCGATACGAAGAAGGCTCAGAAGAAGCTGCGCCGGTATGTGGAGAGCCACGACCACGCGATCCGACTCAAGGCCGAGATCATGGTGGACCATTTCCATGAGCAGGTGATGGCAGCCGGAAAGATTGGCGGCCAGGCGCGGGCGATGGTGGTGACGAACGGTATCGAGCGGGCCATCCAGTACTTCCATGCATTTAAAACATATCTGGCAGAACGCAAGAGTCCGTATCAGGCGATTGTCGCTTTCTCGGGCGAGCACGAGTACGGCGGAGCCAAGGTCAGCGAATCGTCTCTCAATGGTTTCCCGAGTAGTGAGATCGCGTCAAAGATTCAGACTGACCCGTATCGCTTCCTGATCTGCGCCGATAAGTTTCAGACCGGCTATGACGAGCCCTTGCTGCACACGATGTATGTGGACAAGCCGCTTTCGGGCATCAAAGCCGTGCAGACCTTGTCGAGACTCAACCGCGCGCACCCGCAAAAGCACGACTGCTTTGTGCTCGATTTTCAGAACAACAGCGAGGCGATCACCTTCGCCTTCCAGGACTACTACCGCACCACGCTGCTTGCCGAGGAGACTGATCCCAATAAGCTGCACGACCTGAAGGGTGCGCTGGATGCTGCGCAGGTCTATTCACCGGAGCAGGTAAAGCATGTGGTGACATTGTTCCTGGGTGATGCCGAGCGCGACCAGCTCGATCCGATCCTTGATGCGTGCGTGGCCGTTTATGTGAGTAAACTCGACGAGGACGGCCAGGTTGGCTTTAAAGGTAAGGCCAAGGTGTTCTGCCGCACCTACAGCTTCCTTTCGTCGGTCATTCCCTACAGCAATCCGGAATGGGAGAAGCTCTCGATCCTACTCAATCTGCTGGTCCCGAAGTTGCCCGCGCCGCAGGAAGAAGATCTCGCCAAAGGCATTCTCGATGCCATCGACATGGACAGCTACCGCGTAGAGAAGAAGGCGACGATGAAGATTGCCTTAGCGGATAGTAATGCAGAGATTGAACCGGTCCCGACGGATGCTCACGGGCACAAGGCCGAGCCAGAGCTTGACCGTTTGAGCAACATCCTCAAGTCGTTTAATGAGCAGTTCGGTACGCTGTTCACCGACACCGACCGAGTCGCGAAACGTATCCGTGACGACATCGCTCCCAAGGTCGCTGCCGACGCCGCCTATCAAAACGCGAAAGAGAACACGCCGCACACCGCACGTATGGCTCACGACCAAGCGCTGGCCAAGGTGATGCAGCACCTCTTGAAGGACGACACGCAGGTCTACAAGCAGTTCGTAGAGAACGAGTCCTTCCGGCGTTTTATTGGCGACATGGTGTATGGAATGACGAGTCAGTAATGAAGGACAACAGGGGTTAACAAGGGCCTGTAGCTGCCGGTGTGTCGCACCGGCAGCTAATTGGGGCGTTAGCCGCTCCGTAGGTGATCCTGGCACCACAGCACTTCCGCGATCTCATTGAGAGGAGGAAATACAAGATGAAAGAAGATCGGGAGGCAGCTGCTGATGCATTGGTTGCCACAATAAATTCGTTGAAGGAGCGTGCTGAATCCGCTGCTCGTGCTGCTGAAGAAGCCAATAGCAAGGCCAATAGCGAAAGTGGGTTTGCCTTTAATGCCAAGCAGAATGCAGAAGATCATGCTAAGGCGATTGCTCAGGTGCGAGGAACCGTCGACGCCGACTTTGCTTGGCTGACAACGACGAAAAAGAATGCTGAGGAGCTAGCGCAGGCAATCACTTCATCGAAGACCACATCTGATGGTGATGCACGCGCAGCCGCACAGTCGAAAGCCGAAGCGGAAAAAGAGGCTGCGTCGGTTAAAGCCGCGAGCGAGCGTGTAGCCGCGTTACTCCCAGCGATAGAGAAAATTCAAGGTAATATTGCAGCCGCTTTGGAGAAGGTTACAGCGGAATCAGCAACCGTAAGTGTGGCAAAAGCAAATGTTGAGGCTGGGGCTACGGCCATTCAAACGTTGCAAACGCAAATCGCCGAAACGGCGTCCAAGGCCACAGCTGATGCCGCCACCGTTGCGAAAAATGAGTCAGATTCAAAGTCCCTTCACGCCTCGATGACTGAAATAGTTGCGACAGCGAAGGTAACCCACGAGCGTGTAACCGAGTATCAGAATCAGTTGGGTCAATTGACAGCTGAATTTAATGCGCTACACACCAAGATTGAGGGTTTGCTTCCAAACGCAACGAGCGCAGGACTTGCGTCGGCCTTTCGCAATCAAAAGGGTCGCTTTTCAAAGCCACAACGGAATTGGCTCTTTACATTCGTTGCGGCAATAGTTTGCATTCTGGCGGCGGGCGTGATCGGACTTCCAGGAATCTGGCCAGGGGCAGGTACTAGTGGAGGGCAAGATTCCTGGGACTCAATATTGCGGCACTTGGTAACTCGGTTGCCTCTTGTGGCTCCCCTTGTGTGGCTTGCCACCTACGCTGGACACCATTACACGCTCGCGTTGCGCGTTGAAGAGGAATACGCCTTCAAAGAGGCTATGTCTACCGCGTTTGAAGGTTACAAACGCGAAATGGCTGGTATTTCCAACAGTGGTGACGGCGCTCTTTCCCCTATCGTTGCTCTTTGCGAGAACGTATTACGTGCTTTGGCCCAGAGGCCCGGTCGGATATACGAGGGTCGCCACGAGGACATTACACCTTTTACTTCCTTCGCCAAGGCTGTAGGCGATGCAGCAGCTAGCGTTGTAACCGTGGCGAAAAAATAAAGCTGAATAAGCTGATGCTCTGCTGTCCTTACATGCACATGGAATTTATTCCAGGTGAGCCAATGCAGGGCCGTGGCTTGCCTCCTATACCTAGGAATCAAAGAGAGAGCTCAGTCCTTGCTGCGTGGCCTCTTTTGACGAGAAGGTTTGGCTGGTCGGGGCGTGTCTACCTGATGCCAAGCTGGAAGAAACTTATCTAAGACTGTCACCGCCCGTCGAAGCGTGCGGTTCCATTTCTGCCCTCCATGGCTATAGTCCCCGGTTTTCCCCGGCATCTTGTGGCCCATCAGCCATTGGCGGACTTCATAGACTACGTCATGATTCTGAAGCGCTGTTGAAAAGGTATGGCGTAGGTCATGGAAGCGGAGGTCCGTGACGTTCGCGTGTTTGCACAGGCGAGTCCACGCCTTCTTAAAGGACCGGTTCTTCCACCGAGCGAAAAGTCGGGTACGGAGCTGTGGCGCAGTGGGTGTGAGGGCCCACGTGGCCAGCGCGTTCAGCGGCATCTCTTTTGGCGTTCCCTTGAGTCTCGAGAGGGCCGGAGGCAGGACGAGCCAGTTGCCGTCTGATCGCCGCACGATCCACTCCGGTTGAATCATGAGCAGCTTGCTTTGCCGGAGACCGGTCATCACCGCGGTCACGATGGCTCGCCACATGTCCGGATCAGCCGCGTTGTGAAGCGCCTTGAGTTCCTGCAGGGTGGCGACTCGATCACGCTTGTTGCCCTCCGGCAGCTGGACGGCTTTTGATGGATTGCCTCTGATGACATCGTGGGCGGCGGCCAAGTTGAGGATCCGGTTCAAGACGC
>LNFM01013841.1_pt1 | contig 31969 bp, 21 predicted proteins | sample 596031 | NCBI WGS metagenome assembly LNFM01 (sample SAMN04254537, study PRJNA301005) | activated carbon metagenome | isolation source: dual media filters at the Ann Arbor, Michigan drinking water treatment plant | place: USA: Ann Arbor | reverse complement strand
CACTTTTCTTCTTATGGTGGCTGTAGCTCAGCTGGTAGAGTCCCGGATTGTGATTCCGGTTGTCGTGGGTTCGAGTCCCATCAGCCACCCCATCTGATTATCTTCACAGCAGTGTGGATCAATATTATTCGCTTAATTTACACACAGTAAATTTACGTTAGCAAATCAAAAAGCCTAAGCGTGACATTGTTTGCCCAAAAATATATATTATCGGCTGAATAGTTTATTAAACTGCTAATCCATATTATTCTTCAGGAACACTACCATGAACCACAATCTATTCAATAGCCTGCGTGAATTACCCATTGCACAAGGCAGCAGTGCCAAATACTATTCACTTCCGGCTCTAGAGAATAATGGGATTGGAAAAATTTCCCGTTTACCGATATCGATCCGCATCATACTGGAATCTGTATTGCGCAATTATGACAATAAAAAGATAAATGAAGCGCATATTCGGCAATTGGCGAGCTGGAAACCGAATGCTATTAGAATAGACGAGATCCCTTTTGTCGTTTCTCGCATTGTTTTGCAAGATTTCACCGGTGTGCCACTTTTAGTGGATTTGGCTGCAATGCGGAGCGCAGCAGTAAAATTGGGGAAAAATCCAAAACTTATAGAACCATTGGTCCCCGTTGATCTGGTAGTTGATCACTCTATACAGGTTGATTACTATGGGACCAAAGACGCACTCACTCACAACATGGAAATTGAATTTTCTCGGAATAATGAACGCTATCAATTTATCAAATGGGGAATGCAGGCTTTTGACACCTTTAAGGTGATACCACCTGGGATTGGCATAGTACATCAGGTCAATCTCGAATATTTGGCCCGTGGTGTACACCAAAAAGACGGATTAATCTTTCCAGATACTCTGGTAGGTACCGACTCACATACCACGATGATTAACGGAATCGGCGTCGTCGGCTGGGGGGTTGGCGGTATTGAAGCAGAAGCCGGTATGCTGGGACAACCAGTTTATTTTCTTACGCCCGATGTAGTTGGCGTAAATTTGACCGGTCAGTTACGAGAGGGCGTCACCGCAACTGACCTGGTCCTAACGATCACTGAAATGTTACGTTCCGCCAATGTGGTCGGCAAATTTGTTGAGTTCTTTGGTGAAGGAACTGCTTCATTGACATTACCTGATCGTGCTACGATCGCCAATATGGCGCCCGAATATGGGGCAACGATGGGTTTCTTTCCTGTCGATGACATCACCATTGAATATTTTAGAAGCACAGGGCGTAGTCCCGAAGAGATTGCACTATTCCAGTCCTATTTCCAGACGCAGGAAATGTATGGCATTCCGCAAAAGGGGGACATCGACTATACCCAAGAACTAGTGCTTGATCTAAGTTCAGTTACACCTTCACTAGCTGGCCCAAAACGCCCGCAAGATCGTATTGATCTCACCGCGATCAAATCCAAATTCACTGAACTCTTTAACAAACCCGTCAAAGAAAGTGGTTACGGGAAACAAAACGATGATATCAATCAGCGTTATCTAACACGCAATACTCGCACACAAAACCCCGATGTCTGTACTCACATCGGTTCTGGCAATTTGGACGAAAATCGACTCGCGCCACCGGGTTCGCACAATGCACCCGAGGTAAACAGTAATCAATCGACACAAAAAACTATCCCAGCCGAGCGCCGGATGACCTCCCGAAACATCACTGAAATGACCAGCAACCGCCCTACCCCTCATCTTGCCGAAGCATCTGCTACTGAATTGAATAGTTCTTCAGTTAATTTGGGGCATGGCGATGTATTGATTGCTGCCATCACTTCTTGCACAAACACGTCCAACCCAAGTGTTTTAATCGCGGCCGGATTATTGGCAAAAAAAGCTGTTGAAAAAGGTTTATCGGTTAAGCCTCATATCAAAACCTCGCTGGCGCCAGGTTCGCGGGTGGTAACCGAATACTTGACAGTCGCTGGACTGCTACCCTACCTTGAGCAACTTGGCTTTAATTTGGTCGGTTATGGCTGCACTACGTGCATCGGCAATGCAGGCCCCTTAGCTGACCCGATTGAAGAGGCCATCGTCAAGAATGACTTAGTCTGTGCAGCCGTACTTTCTGGAAATCGCAATTTTGAAGCGCGCATTCATTCGAACATCCGCGCTAATTTTTTAGCTTCTCCACCACTGGTCGTAGCTTATGCTATCGCAGGTACTGTTTTGAAAGATCTCACTACGGAGCCTTTAGGCATTGGCAAAAACAATCAACCGGTTTGGCTTAAAGACATTTGGCCCAATAGTGCAGAAATTCATGCGCAGATGAAATTTGCCGCCAACGCGGATACCTTCCGGAAACTCTATAGCAATCTCACCAAAGACCATCCCTTGTGGAATAACGTGACTTCTGTCACCGGTCAAACTTATAATTGGCCACAATCCACCTATATCGCCGAACCACCTTTTTTCCAGAATTTCTCATTGCAGCCGACAATCTCCAGCAATGCTGCAGGGATTAAAAATGCCTATGTATTAGGCATTTTTGGTGATTCTGTTACGACTGATCATATCAGCCCGGCTGGCTCGATCAAAGACACTTCCCCAGCTGGTCATTATCTGCTGGATAACAACGTCACCAAAGCTGATTTCAATAGTTATGGCGCACGCCGTGGCAACCATGAAGTGATGATGCGCGGCACTTTCGCCAATGTCCGCATCAAGAACCTGATGATACCCGGCAGTGAAGGCGGTATCACACTTTACCAAGGCACTGCTGGTACAGTGCCTGAGCAAATGAGCATTTATGATGCCGCGATGAAATATCAATCACAAGACGTTCCCACAATCGTTTTTGGCGGCAAAGAATACGGTACCGGGTCGAGTCGCGACTGGGCTGCCAAGGGTACCCAATTATTAGGAGTCAAAGCCGTCGTTGCGATCAGTTTTGAACGCATCCATCGCAGCAACCTGATTGGCATGGGCGTTCTCCCATTACAATTTAAGGACAATGACAGTGTCGATTCATTGGGCATTAAAGGCGATGAACAATTCGAGATATCCGGTCTGGATAATATCCAGCCACAGAAAGATGTCACATTAGTGATTCGAAGAAAAGATGGAAACAGCCAATCGATACAGTTACTGTGTCGTATCGATACGGCGATCGAAGTCGATTATTACCGGCATGGCGGAATTCTGCCCTATGTACTCAGAGAGTTGATGATTTGAACAATCATCAACTTTAGCTGTGATTATTCCATAACTTCAGATTGGCCTGACAGGATATTCGGTACATGGCACCAGCCAATGTACCTGCAAGCAGAACACTTTTCGCGCTGCAGCCAGATAATAGTGATAGAAAGATAGCTCGTGCTATCGAAATTTCCCTATTCCCACTCAATAGCCAACAACTGTATTACAGAAATGATTTCAAAGAATATAATTTATATTCTATTTGAACATACCATTAAAAATACCATGATTGTTTTAACCTCAAATAACTGAAAATGCAAAATCCTCCGGGGTAACTTTGCGGCTATAATTGTGTAACAAACCACCTTATTTGGTACTGCCGCTTTTGCGTTTTACCGCTAAAATTTCAAAATATTTACGCCGCATACGCCCCGATGTTAGCAAACATATGTCCGGATAGCGGCTTGTAATAAAAAGAGCTGCCAATCGTTGTGCTGATAAAATCAGGCTCAGGACCATTAACCACATCCCAAGAATTCAACGAGTGCCCTGCTTTGCTGCCTGAGAATTTAACGGTATCGGCAGAAATATTACCGGTAACGATCGCTGTAGAATCCAGGTCTGAGAAACCTTCCCCGCCATTCAGTGCCGAGGTGTTATGGTAAAAAGTAACTCGCACCCCGTTGTTTTGTGAGAATCCATTACCCGTGCCGCCAATCGCAAGGTTGTAAGCAAAGACGTGATCTGTAGACATTGTGACACCACCAGGCGAACCGCCGCACTTGTAACAATTTCCATTGCCATCGCCAAGGCCGATGTTGTAAACGATGTTACCCCAAACAGTTGTTTCAGTTGAGCGCCAAACGTCAATACCATCGTCAGAGCAATGGAAGCACAAGTTGTACTCAACAATGTTACGAATCCCGCTGGATACCGATATTGCATCTGCATTACCGCCATTGGCATACGACGGACCGGTCCGCAGCACATCTGAACAATTATAGATCGTGTTGCAGCGCACAATGTTGCGCCCGTTTGCGTATGGATATCCTCCAGAAACGCTAATAGCGATACCAGACAGCCAGCAGTCATGAATCTCACAGAATTCAACTTTATTGTCCGTGCCGGTCATTTGTACGCCCTGGAGCGAGCAGTTCCGTATTTCTATCTTTCTTAGACAAGTAAAGAAGCCTTGCATTTTTACACGTACATCGGCTTCATCAGCTTGGTTTGCAGCGCCATCGAATATGGCTTGCTCGCCTGGGTATGACTCATACGTTACATATTCACCAGGGTTCCAGCTAGTACCACCATCATAAAACCGAATCCCATTAAGCGGAATTGTGTAAACACCATCACGCAGCCAGAAATGATCACCGGGCATGGCAGAGTTATTTGCTGCTACGATCGACATTGGGTTTCCGATAGTCGCGCCGTCTCCTGTACCGGTGGGAGAAACGTATTTGACTACACCGGTCGGCGCGGTCGGAGTGTAAGACTGAGGACCGTGAAGCACGCCGAGCAGCACTGACGTTGAAAACAGCGGAGCCTCTAACATGTGCGGCGGGCGATCCCATATTTGCAGATCGTAGATGTAACCGTTGAGCGGATAATTTGCGGGAAGAGAATCAGCGTATTTCCCGCCAAAAAACATCTGCGACCAAACTGAATCGTCTCCGTAGATTCCAGCCTGCGCGCCATTGTTTGCAACCGAACCAAGTAAATCTACTGGGCTAAACAGATCGCAGATAATATTGCGCTTCATCGTGCTCGCAGGCGTTATTGCAACCTGCGTCCGTCTTTGTTCACGACCTTTTTCTATAAAAACTTCTGTTCTAAACCATGAATCGCTTTGTGGCAAAGGTGTCCGGCTTTTCTGCGCGAAGAATGTTTTTTTGCCGCCTATTTCTCCATTAGGTCCCCGTGGGCAAACTATTAAATTATCCGCTGGAGTGCAAACAGTAACACCGGGCACCCCAGGTGGGTTTGGGACGTTATCTGCAGAGTTATCCCAGCGAGTAAGGAAATGCAGCCCATCCGCATCCTCGTCAGTGCGGAACATAAAACGTGCATCACCCGCACCGGACCGCAGAGGCGTGATACCTGGGATGGTAATAAAACCCTTTTTATACTCATATAACGATAACCAAAATGCAGCTTGAGACGGGTCTCCATAGGCTAAAAACTGATCCAGGGGCGGCGCGCCAGCAACCTGAAGTTTTTGCCAGTACGATACATACATTGAATCTATAGCAGCGGGGGCAACCCCTCCGGCCTTGATTTGGCGCGCCGCTTGGATTCGTGCCGGGGTTAAGAGTTTTATTTTTAATATTTTGATACAGCACAGAAACGTCCGCCCCAAACGGCCCCGGCACCGTAACGATACTATTCTCGATCGTACTAATAAAATCAGTTGCATCAGTGGCGGATCGATCAATAATCGACTGACATAAAAAAGCGTAACTTGTACCAAAGAATGCAGTCATCGCGGATGCATCCAAATCGCTAAAAGTTACGGTTTGGTTATAATTTTTTGCTGTGACAAATGTCGGCGCACCGAGTGTGCACTTACTAAAATCAGCTTTTAGTATTAGCTGTGGTGCCGCGCCCTGCGGAAAATTGGATAGACTCATTGGGCTATCTCTTCAGCATAACGCGCGCACGTCTCAGGTTTACCCACTCGTTGACTGTGGGTGCGGCTCCGAACGTTAATGTCGTTTCGACACCGGTGTTAATACTACCGTCAGCGGGCACATTACCTGTTTGCGCTGACCCACCTGAAATATTGTTTGTTATTGTTTCGCCCCGCTGAGCTGATACGCTGTTTGCGTTTTGCATTACTATCAATGCGGGGTGGATCAGGGATTGCGCGGTATTCCACGTCGGGTTGTATAAATTGTATGTGCTGTTTAGCTGTATCGTAGGATTCTTGTTCGTTGTTAAAAGTCCTGAACTTGTAAAACAACAATCAATTTCTAGATACGAATTTGGCAGCAGAACTGGCACCGTTAAACTGTATAAATCAACTTTGGTGCCCACAAGAGCAAACACTGGCACTCCCTGGCTTGCCCAATCTGTAGTCAAGTCAATTACAGTTGTTGATACAATCGCGGCGATCTCGTGGAAGCTCCCCGCTGTCCATCCGTTTTGCGTAGCTGTAGCAGCTAGATGTGCTCCTTGCGCTGGCGTTGTAGTCAGCCCATTTTGCCAGATCCATTGTTGGATGCCGTCCAAGTGATTGCGGCATTTGGACAAATTAATTTTATGATTGAGTCTGTTTTTAGTCCGAGCAATCCCTGCACTTCCGAGACATACTCCGCGCCATCTGATATATATCTAAGTCCACCTTGGTCGCCAGACTCTGTGTCAAATATCTCAAGCCCTGGCCATAACGTCGGATCTGGAGCGTTAGCTATGCCCGCATAAACAAGCGGACCAGACACCTGCCCCCAGCCACCGAGAGCATCCCCGACAAACGTAGATCCACCGTATCCAGATCTGCCATGCACATCAGACACGCGCACATACTTGCCGTGATTAGCAATCGGGCTAAGCACAGCAAATTGCGACCACAGATAGCCTGACACCCCAGGAATCGGGTCATCATTTTTATCAACGAACTCGTCGCCAACGAGCCGCACAGCATCATTTTCGAGCATTGGCGCAAGAATCGTTTCTGCGCTAACGTCCCCGCCTACTGGGATTGGCACGCCATCCTTATCAACCAGGACGCCATCAACGAGCTGTGCGAAATTATTTTCTTTGACTTGCCCTATTACATTAACTTGGGCCATTTTATGTGCCCGCCTTGTGAATTCTGATGTCACCCGACTTGCCTGGGTATCCAATCGCTCCCAAATACCCACCTTCCGGGATGTACCACTTCTCACCGTTTCCGGAAAAAAGATCACAGCCGTTCAAGTCGGTAACATCAGCAGCATCAACACCGAGAAGAGCCGTTTCTTTGCTTACAACCTTGATGAAACAATTGGCGGTGGCCACAAGCTGATACCATCCGGAAACTAGGAATGGACCAGTTTTTGTCCCGGTCAGATTGTTGAAAGACAGCTTTGCAAGCTGTGTTTGGTCGACAATATAATTGCCTTCTAGCGCCATTAGATTTGCTCCTGCAAAGTGATTATTTGCATACAAATTTAATGGAGTTTTTTTAGACGAAACGGGGGTATTTCCGCTTTACTGATGGGCAATAAAAAACCCGCTCAAGGCGGGTTGATTGAAGAGTTTTACTTGATGAATCAATAAATCGCGATTTCCGTTTGTCCGGTGATTGCTGTCGTGGGTGCAGGTAAAATCATATCTATGCGAATGCCGTAGACACCTGGATTCGCAACAGCAAACGAGAGCGCTCCGATACCATCCGTCAGCGTGACCGCGATCATTTGATCCAATTGATTAGTGATTTTATTAAGCAGTGGCACGTAATAGGTTTGATCAACATCCAGAACCGTATCGGTTGATGCGTCCTTGACAGTGATTGATCCTGTGATTGTTGCATCAGCTGCGGCTGCTACCGGCACATCGATCACCGTCACCGGCCTGAATGCTCTGGCCGCCAGCACGGCGGCATAGTCCGCCCTTTCAACCAAAGCCGAACCGTCCCAGTACCAGCGCTCCGGATCGTCTAAATGACCGTCATGAATGTGGTGCGTGTTATCGTACTGTGCCAATATTTCAGATTCAACACGCTCGTTGTCAGTATCGATATAAGCAATATAATTACCGTCTGAATCGAATATCGTTTTCATGGTTAGTGTGCTCCCGTTGATTCTTCATAAATGATCAAAGTGCATTTCCTTGTGCTACTCATGCTGATAGTATCCCCAGCAGTTAACTTTACGTATTTTGGGCGCAACACAAAATTACTACCACCAGTATCTTCCGCGAATACATTATCAGAGGAAGCTGAGCTTTGTCCGGACGCTTGAGTAAATGACGATCTCAAGAGTGCCGCGCCACCACTAACCCAAGCGGTCGTAATCCCATTTGATATAACATCCAGGGTGCCGGTGCCCGCTTCCATCGCAATCATCTCCACTTCAGCAACGGTTCCAGCCGGGCAGGTGTAGAGCGTTCCGGATGCCGTGGTTTTTAGCGAAATAACATTCATTTATTTTTGTCTCCATATTTTTTTTCGGAACAAACGATCACTAGCATTCACTGCCGCTGCCAAATCGGCATCTGTGGCGTATTGGGGGTGCGGGTCTGGGGCAGCAAGATGCGCCGAGATTGCCGTTGATAACTCAGTATCTGTTGCTAAGGATGGTGGTATCTGTGACAACGGAACCAATCCATCACCATCGAGCGAAGCTACGCCATTATCAGCGCCACGCTTTGACTCAAGGATGTACTGTGGGTGCGGATTGGCCTTGGCCTCGTGCGCAGCGATCTCATTCAGGACGGTCTGATGCGTGGCCATCACAATAGATGGATCAACGGTCAAATTTATTGTCGCCGCATTTGAGGTTTCTACAATCAACCTGTAAATGCTATCCCTGGTCATACCAGAAGCTAAAATAGGCTTGAATTCAGGTGCCGTTACACCGATATAAATCGGGTTTCCATCAGCATCATCAATTCTGAATTCGCGCACCCAGAAATCACCAACTTCCGGTGGCACAACCAATTCAACGATGTACCATGCCGCATTATCTGGATCTTGGGTTATAGAATTTATGTTGGCTCTGTAGACCTCGTTAACTAACTCTGTCGATGCGAGTGTGTGCGCAGGCAAAGACCCATCACCATCGCCCAAAGCCACTTCTGCAAGATCAACCGCCGTTGCATGCGCTGCCGCATAGGCCATGGCAGCCGCGCCGGTATTGGTCAGTAATGTGTAATAAACGCTACTCATGATGTTTTAGGGTAAATAGTGTTGGTTGAAATTCCGATCATTGCGGCACCTATTCGCGTTATGTTTTTCCATTCAGTAGGCTGTGATGCAGCCGGGTAAACAACCGTTGTGTTCCCAGATAACATCGTGGCACCTATGTAATTGGTTTTTCGCCACGTTGTCAGCATCGCAAAATAAAGAATTAAGCGTGCTGGTATTATAGAGGCCAGTATGGGTGCCATTTTGTCGATGTTTTCCCATGTTGTTCTGGATGAATCGATAGCAATACGCACCCGACTTGTGGAGAATTTTGTCGAATCTGCTCTTTTTAAAGGTGAAAGCTGATTAGGGTATGTACCCGCCTTGGTTTGAGCCATTTGCTCAATGGCGTAGCCGTTTGGGAATAAAAGCTGCAGGTATGTGGCTAGGAAATGGAACCCGCGCCCATTCTTGTTGCGTGATTTCCATGCTTTGTACAGATAGCGGGTAGCGGTTTCTTCTCTATCCCCATCAATTAATGCCAGCCCGTCAACGTTTACCAGCTTACGGATTAAATCCATTGATCCCAGGTGCCCAACACCAATAACATTCAGGTCGAAGGCGCTTTGTGCCAAAAGGATCGTTTTCAACCTCATCGACCGCAAAACTATTCTTGAGCGGTGTCAGTTCAGGTAATTGCGCGTTCGGGAAATCCACTTACCCACCCCATGACGGCGGCAAGACATTTTCAGATGTCACCGTCACTGTCAGGCTATCTGCAGACACATAACGCCATAATTCTGGCCGGTAATCACCAACAGGCGCAGCGATAGTCACCTTGATATCTGCGTTAGCATCGGATAATGCCGCTATTTTCTCTTTGAGCAATGCATAAACCCGTTTGTAAAGCGGTTTATTCGCGCTTCTCTTTGATCCGGGTTGCTCTTCACCGTATTCAGACAAGATTGTTTCAATGATTTGCGATTGCACGTCACCGGCAACGTATGCGGTCGAAATGGTGGCCGCAATGGTCATCACTATTTCCGAGCGCACCGGCGTGACAAACTTAACCCGGTAGCTATTATCCGCATTCAATATTGTCGTGCGAATGCCTTTCTGTGTGGCGGTTAAGTCTATTTCGGCGATAAAATTGGGCGATACAGGAGTTTCTGGATCTGGTTCTGTCAAAACATCCTCGGTACCGTCTGCAGACAAGCAGGCCACAAATAGCGTATTAATGTTGTCAACATCAGCCCCACGTGCAACCTCTTCGATTGCTTCATTCCAGATCGATAGGAATTTAGTGTTGCTGTACGCACGGCGCACAACAAAGTCGAATTCACCCAGAAAAACAGCATTATGGTTGTATACGGACGGGTATTTCACCAGGTCTCGCATGGTTGCCATGTCAGGCGGGTTTATGCCTTTTTCCAACAGGGAATTGAGAGATAACTCAACATAGGATTCGGCTGGGGATTGCAGGTACTCAAATGAGAATGGCGATCCTGATGCAGGCGAAATTTCGCCTACTGTGCGTGAAATGGTAAGTGCTATAACCTGACCGTCTACCGGCTGAACACCAACAATGTCATCCTGACCGAAGCGCACATAAATACGCTGCCTGTCATCGGCCTCTACATGGAAAACGCGCTCATCAGGCCATGTATTGACATATCTTTCGCGGTATTCATATTCGCCACCTGTATCACTTACTGAAATTCCGCTCAAATAGCTGTCATCAGTTGGTGCCGGTACCTCAATTGCATAAAAAGGCGCACTTCCAGATACTGTGTGATTGATCGATTCACGTTTCACTTGTACTGCATCGAATGTGCCGGTGAAATTTGCCGCGATCACAGCCGAAGTTTCGATAATGTATGATAGTCCTGCTGAATCAATGATTGTTCTGCCGGTATCGACCGTGAAAGCGGTGTTATTGCCATTTTTTACGGTTACTCTGACCCGTCCTGGGCTTGCCTTACGGATAACACCACGCATGGCGGCATCGGCTAGAATAGTGGCATCGCGCGCTTTCTCGAAAGGCTCTGCCATTGCGGTTTCGATCTGTGCTGAAAACATCGCCAGCATGGTGGCCATGGCATCCAAGCTTTGCAGTATGCGTGGATCACCGGCTTGATATAACGGGGCAACGGCTGGATAGGCCGCGACAGAATCTACAATGGCTTGCTGAAAGTCTTTTTTAGTCAGCATATCAGCGCACCTCCGGAACCGTGATTGCTTGACCGGCCACCTCAATCACCAGATCGAGTCTATCGGGTGGCGTTTGCACGCTGTAAAGGTTTACCGCACCAGTTGGCAGTGCCGCTTTTGTAGCAATGCTTCGGGTGCGCCGTCAGCTTGCGGTCTATGCAGGAGTGCTTTTATGTCTTGGCCGTAAGATGAGCCAAGGTAGCCATTGACCGGCGTATGGAGCCAGTGCGAGACCATATCTTGAATGTCGTTACCAGTAATAGTAGCCATGCACCAATCGTAATGGTTTGCACATGGCTTTAAGGTTGGTTTTTCCTGAAATTAGAAAGCTATCATATTAAGTAGTACTCTACCTAAAACTGTAAGCAAAACTCTATTCATCACAGATATTTTGTAAAATTATAAATATAATATTTTTGATAATCAATTACTTGAAAATTGTCTTTCTGGTACTGTGCTAACCTTCTCTCGGCATAAAAATTTAAACGGTTACTAAGTGCTCGGCAATAAAGCCGTAGATACTCAATATTAACGCCTGATTGAATCAAGCTTTTTTTCGGCGGCAACATAGCGGTAATACTTACGCTTTACCGACTTATTGCGCGTGTATCGAATGTACCAATAAAGATTATTTAACTTAGAAAACATATTTGCAGGGTAAAAACAGAATTTAGCGGTAGGTAAAACGAAATAAAAAACCTATTAAAATAGGGTGAAGCCAGAAACAATAAAAACCATGTTGTTATTATGAATTTTTAGCTCTCTCTGATACTTGAATGGGAAACCAAATATAGCGTTTATGCTATTATATTAGAAATTTTCTTTATTATTTTAGCCACATAAAAAACAATGATTTAGGAAAACTTAGCCAAGTTATATGACATTCCATTCCAGATTATGAGACATTTTTTGTCGTATATATTACGTTAGCCGTCAGATCATAGTGCTGACTCGCTGCGTTAGTAGTGAAGCATAACGGCGACATGCTTCATCCTTCCCTGTTCAACCAAAAGTGGAGTTAAATGTTATGCCTATCAATAAATGGAAACAGTTCTTAAACGAACGTATGTCAACGCTGCATACAGATGCGCGAACAAAATTGCTTGAATTGAATGGTGCTAAGAATGCAGATGAGCTGGCTGAGCGGCTTCTGACAAGATTCGAAAATCTTAGCCCGCAAGAGTTCATTTCAAAAAATCCATCATTCGTTCATGCGGAATCCATCATGGGGCTGCACGGCGAGATTGACGGAATAGCCATGTATCACGATGGGCCAACTCATGACAGAACACCGTCAAATGGGGGCCCCGGATGGAGTCGCACAATTGATCCCAAATGATTGAGCGCAGAATAAAGATGTCCGCCAGTCTCATTTAATTTTAAAACGGGCAATTTGGTTATGAAATCATCATACATTTTGAAAGTAGCAAGTCGATGCAATATTGCTTGCAAATACTGCTACATGTACTACAGGGGCGATGATTCATCTCTAAATAGCCCGAAAATAATCTCAGAAGCGGTCCTGAATAAATTCATAGAACGGGTTAACGAATCAATTTCAGAAAAAAATATTAAACATGTAGCCATTTCATTGCATGGGGGAGAGCCACTATTGGCAGGAAAGAAATGGCTCTCAGAAGTATGCAGACGATTAAATCAACAAATACAGGCAAATGTCTCTCTCCTTCTTCAGACAAATGGAATATTGGTCGACCAAGACTGGATAGAAATTTTTGCAAAAGAAAACATTACAATTGGACTAAGTCTTGATGGTGACAGGGTGGCGAATGATGCAAATCGAATAGATCATCAAGCTAAAGGAACGTATTCCCGTGTGATTTCTGGGTTAGAACTTTTGCAGGCTTCTCACGACTGCGGAAAAATTGTATTCGGCGGGGTTCTCGCGGTAATAAATCCAAGTCAACAAGCGGCCAATCTTTATTCTCATTTCAAAAACGACCTCGGGCTAACCAATTTCAATGTGCTTCTACCAGACGCAAATCATGACACCTTCAACAAATACAGCGCAGCGCCTGTACATCAGTATGGAAAGTTTCTAATTGAACTGTACGATTGTTACGCCAAGGATGATTTTTCGGTCTATATACCATTCTTTCAAAGCATATTGTCAATGATCTTTGGTGGGCGAAGTGTAAGTGAAAGCGTTGGATTGATGGGAAACTCAATTGTTGTTGTTGGCACTGACGGAGGCTTGGGTGCTCATGATGTATTGAGAATAAATGATGGGTACCAAGAGAACGCCAACGGGATGACGTTATTTAATAGCAGCATTGGGGATGTGGAACGAACTCCGCTATTTCAGATTGCGGCGATGAAAGAATTCCCTGAAAACTCCGGCGTTATTTGTATGAAATGCCCCGTCAGGCACATATGCAACGGCGGATTTTATGGCCATAGATATTCCAAAAAAACGGGCTATCTAAATCACAATGTATACTGCGATGCCCTGTTTCAAATAATAACGCACATTTATTTTGATTTGGCTAATCGAACGTTCCCGCCGCCTACTCAATACGAGGTCAAATCAAGTGTGACATCCGCAGGGCTACTGCATACATAGCTGACGGCTAACAATTCATTGCACCGGACTGCCCCTGGCAGTCGGTGAATTCAAACGTTAGGCATTATGAATACCGTACCGACAACACCACAGCAAAGAATGGATTCTGCCATCGATAACTACTTAGCATTATCGAGAATTCTTCAAGCAGACATGACTGCGCTACTCAACGGAGAAAGCGACACTCAGCACTGGCGTCGCAATTTCATTCGCGCGAGCGCTTCACTTATCGAGGGTTATGCTCATTGCCTTAGGGATATTTGTGTAATCAGTTTCGAGTGCGAGGCACCAGAAATTGGCAAGAAGGAAGCTGAGGTTCTTCTGTCAGAGAGAGATTTCGATGCCAATGAACGTATCAAGCTCACGCTTCGCGTGGCGTACAAACTCTTCCAGCTGGAGCCCGCACCCAACTTTGGTGGTAACGAATGGCCGAGAGCGCAGCGGGTCTTGCGCAAGAGGCATCTCCTCATGCATCCAAAGACTCCAGAAGACCTTGAGATTCCAGAAGAACTCTGGAGTGAAATACGCAGCGACATTGCGTGGCTAATGGAGCAACTATTCGGTATTTTTTCGTTGTATGAGCAGAAGTGTGATGGCTAACTAAGTGCATGCCATCCAATCTCGCCGAGCATCAAGTCATTAAACATCAAAGAAAGGAGAACATCATGCGTATTGCAGCATTGCTTTTATTGCTTGTATTTTTAGTGGCGTGTGCCACGTCAGAGCAGCGCGGCGCATACATTGCAAATCACATTGAAAGAACCTTTGGCCCTACTTGTGCAGCGATGGGATATGAACCCGAGACAGATAAATACCGTGATTGCAAGCTATCTCTGTTCAACGCAGATACTCAACGAGCTGGTGAGGCAGCAGCAGGATTGATCAAGAAGTAAGTCTGACAATTGCTAAATCAACTTATTCAACATTAAAGAACAATTGAGGTCGTATTGTCGGCTAACATGATAGCAAACAATGGCGTTGCGCGATAATACAACAAGAAATCTATCGAAGCACTGAAATTATTTCTTGCCAGTAGTGCCCAGATTTATCCGATTTGGTGAGCCATAAAGAGCAAGAAATATCAGAAAGTGATCAGCAATAAAAGCAGTCAGACTAAACAAAATTACGTTAGGGATCTAGCAGCAGGTCTCATTCGGAGGCATACCATCCTTCGTGCCGATCGGTGGCGGTGGCAGTGGCGCGGCACTTGGGCGTAAGAGGTACTAAACAAACTTAGTGATTTCTCATTAACCCTTATTGCCTAAATTATTTTTTTTCTACCGAAGTCGCTTCGACTTTGTCTGCATCTATCGATACATTCACGATATTCTCAAGTATATATCCTCCACTTCGTCCTTCGATTGAAATCAGCTTCCAGTCAATATGATCAGCTTTTAAAGATTTTTTAGCTATGTCTATTGCTAATTCCAAAGCTTCACTGATATTCCCAGAAGTAGAAGAGCCTGTATAAATATTTTCAGTAGAAGCAGATTTTTCACAGTTCTTTTGATTTTCCTTACACTCGGGTGGAATTGCAAATGCGCTGCCACAAAGATTTAGCAATGAGAACATCAATAGCAGAGCAAAAACTAGGTTTTTCATGGACTTCCTTCAAGAAAATAGTTTAGATAAGGCGTCAAATGTTCGTCGAAACTTTATCAGTAGTCATGACTGACGGAAACTCACAGTACGGTCTACCGCAATACAGATAACATCTTATGTCTTATCTAAAAAAATGTCATCTATTCTGCATCAACATTAACTATTATATCGTTAATGTTGGGTAAATAGTAAAGTAAGCAGACAAACTCTGCAAATTAATACGATACACTTAATTGCAATAAAAATTTTCCCTCGGATAAGCCATAAGGTTTGATTCAAATATTCTGCACCACAGAAACAAAAATCAATTTTGTTTAGCAAAATGGGTAAGCCAGGATAAAAAGAATCTGCGTTAGGGTTCGGGCAACCCCCCCCTCTATGGGGTCCCATACCCTTTGCGCCGGTCGACGGCGCGACCCTTGAACGTACAGAGGATTAAATCGGCTTAATTAAATGCAACTAACGAAGTGATACCGTAATAAACAGCATATTTCAAAAATCAGAATGTCAATAACCTAAACGCTCTTTTTTTTCTAAAAGGTACTTCAAATAAATGTCAGTGTATGGATTATCTTTGTAAGAAAAATCTTTTTGATTCTCGATAGTTTTGTTTATATGTGCTAAAAATTCATCTTTATTTCTTGATCCCCAGGCTTCTGCTTTATTTTTTAAAACAAGAAATGCCAGGTCTAATTTCTCCTGCAATTTTTTTGATTTTCTACTTCTTGATTCGTCAACTTGATATTTAACTTTTTCAAATATTTTTTGATATAGCACCACCTTATTATTAAAATATTCTTTATCAGTTCGTTCAAGTATTAACTGATCAAATTGCTCTTGTGCTGTCATATTCAATATTATCAAAAATTTATTTAAAGCTGCTTAGCAAGCCATCCATACTTAATGGCAGCATAGCAGGTATCGGGAACAATATTCAAACGTTGCGCCTGAAAGTCATAACAAACGCAATTATTCTTGTTGGCGACACAGGCGACGACTTGTGACCAGTCCACCGCATCAGAAAGCATAGAGAGCGATTCTTTAGTACTGGTAATGCAAAACGACACAGGCTGAGGTAGCTTTTGCAGCAACGCCTCAGGCGCGCCATCAGCTTGCGGTCTGTGCAGGAAGGAGTGCTTTTATGTCTTGGCCGTAACCAGAACCCAGATAGCCATTGACCGGCGTATGGAGCCAGTGCGAAACCATATCTTGAATGTCGTTGCCAGTAATTGGATTTGCCATGCGCCTATCTTATTTATTAAGCGCACGGCAATAATGGCGTTTTTCCTAAGCTGATGTTAGGAATGAAGAGAAAAAGCTATTTTGCTGCGGGATCTTCCATATCAGAATCAAACAACACCCAGAATTCACCGGTTTTACCATCAAGCATGAATCGGTTTGTATACACAATAGTGGTTGCTAAGTATTCAGTTCTGAATTCGTCTGCCATAACGAGTGTTTCAACGTCACTCTCCCCACGATACACTTTGCTGACAATTGAATCTGATTGATCGCCAAAATTGTAGCCGTTCGCATTCAGGATGTCCTTTAATGCAGGCCAATAAGGTCCGTAGTCAATATACCGCCTACGATCTTTAGCCAGACGCTCACTGATAATCTTGAGTCCAAATCCAAGCAAGTCTGAGAAACCCTTATTAGCGCGCAGGCTTTGCGTGCGGCTCTCGACCTGTGCCTTGATTTTCTCAGGATCAAACTTGTGTTCTGTAAATGCCATAATTCAATTCCTTTTTATAGATAAGATCGCGTGCCACTTACAAGCTCTACTTTATCTGCTGCGCCTGGATAGTTTGCAAGAAGATGATCCCACGTTGGTTGCAAAACGTTCCAAATCTTGGTCTTGCAATCAAACTTATACTTTCCATCACCCGCAGCAACAGCCGCAGCTTTTATGTTCTCTTTCCAGACATTGATATCAGCCCATGAAGAGGATGATACCTTGATGCCCACAATGCTTGCGGGTGTCGCTGCATTATTGTTTGCAACCGCTACCGAAACCGGCGCCACGGATTTGATAGCCTCCTTCAGCACTCTTTGCAGATCATACGGAAGCATGCGATTTTCAATCGGCGATACCCCCTCATAATCGAACCACGTCAATGAATTTAACATAAAGTTTGTGGCCTGGTTGCGGATTTCCTCTTCAGTAGATCCGGTAAGGGCAGACCTAAACATATCGACAGTGATAGTTTTCATTATCTGCAGCCCTAGCCAGTATTCCGATTCACCAAAATCCGCGATTACCAGCCTCAAATGATGAGCGATTGCGTATTCGCGCAGCGCATCATAGTTATTTAGTCCATCAGGTTTCTCTGTTACCGCAACACTACTCGGCACGGTAAAGTAACTTCCATGAACGGATTTGATGACTGCGCTCTGCGCGGCCATAATATGCTTTGCTACTGCAGTTTTGCCGCTCGTGACAACGAAAGGGAAATAGGGCTGCGGAAGAACGTAGTTATAGTGACTGTATTCCGCCAATACATCAGTCATGCGGCGTTGCGCGATCACTGGAACGAGACTATTGAACGCATTTTGAACCTTACCATCGCTATTAGCCATGTCCTCGATTTTAGCGGCTTCATCCAAGCATGCAGCGTAACCGGAAGATCCTGGGTAGATAACCTCATCAGCATCCTTGATATAGGTATCCAACTTGTAGTTCATGAAATCGCCGGATCTAGGGGCTGTCACAACTTTATTACCAGCGACATTCACTATACCCAGCGAGCCATCTTTGAATCGCAAGAACATGCCGGTAACGACCGGTTTGCCCTCAAGCACATCGCCTCCACCTTCGGCTATGATCTTGGCAACTTCAGCAGGGTAACTACCATGTTCTCCAGCCTGCCGGATGAAGTTGTTTTTGGATTCTTCAATCATTGAATTGGCCATATCCACTTCAGATTGCCAATCATTTACTATCGGGCCGCCTTCTATGGCAGATACTTTGAATGATGGCCAAACTTTCCCGCTTAATATCTCAAGTATCTCGCTGTCTTTTCGATTACTCTTTTCCCTTACCTTGGCAAACACATCATCCAAGCTTACTGACTCAGTATAGGGCTGCCTGGTAACTGAGTTATATCCAGTGCTCTTTGTAATTGTTGCGGATCTCTCAATACTGTTACGCAGACTAGATATGCGGGAATTAACATCGGAAAGCAGCCCTTTGTTTCGCGCCACCGCAGACTCTGTTGCCATGGGGTTGTTAATCCTGCCATTTAGCATCCACATCTGCTTTTCAAGATTCCACAATCCAAACATCTTATCAACAATGAAATTAACCGGGCTTGGATTGGATCTCAGGAAAGCATTTTGTTTGCGGATGGTGTCAATATTGATCATCTGCTTATCGCGGTTTGTCGAAGCCCTGGTTTCCGCTTCTTTAGCTGCGATTGTTTCCTGCATGCGAGTCATCGCATCAGCATCGCCCACAACTTCAATAAGCGCTTCCATTTGCTCTCTGGACAATCCTCCGCTAACCGCAACGTTGTCGCTACCGCCAACATCCATTATCGATCGCTTACTGGTGTCGAAAGTGCCATCTGCATCGTAATAATATGAGTTTACGCGCTCAGTTTTATTGCCTTGACGAACGCCACGGCCATTACGCTGCTCCAAGCTATCAGGTGTCCAGCCAATGGTTAAATGGTGGATTGCCTGGGTTCCCCTTTGCAGATTAATCCCCACTTCCGCCTTTTCATTTGCGATCACAACGCGGTATTTATTATCTTCACCGAACGCATTAAAGCCATCCTGAACAGCCAATATTTCATCAGGCTTATTGTTGGTCTTGCCAGTTATTATCGCAATTGCACCAGAGGGTATCCCGGCGCGCTTGTTTAATAGGCGCTTGATCTTGTTATGCAGAGGCAGAATGTCACAGAAAATAATCTGCTTAACGACCGGCGACTTGCTGCCATCATCCATTACGCCGCGTGGTGTGGCTTGTTCGTTCTGAAAGTTTTCAAGCATTGCAGCAAGTTTTGGCGGCACCGATACATCCAGGTCAAGTCCAATTTTTTCCGCAATATCCTCAAATGCACTTTGGGTTTCCGGGGTTATGGTATCAATGGCTATTCGGTTGCCATCAATAATACTCGCCACCACCTTCATTTTCAGTATTGTGACTTCATTGCCAGCTTCGTCTTTGGTTGTTTTTCGGCTAACAACAGAAGATTCCGATGACATTGGCGTGAATCTTGGGCGCTCTTCAGTGAAATTTTTGGCGTTAAACTGACTTACCGCATCTTTCGCCTTATCTATCTGCGCATCAATAAAACCGTAGAATGTCGCTCTTTGATCAAGTTCTGGGTCTGCGATCAGTAGCGTCATTTTATTGATTAAATTGAACGGGTGTCCAATCAGGTCCATTTCCTCGCCGAAATGTGCTGACACAGACTCAAACGCCACTTTGCTACCTCGATTATCAGATTCATCTATACCTGATATAGTATCAATTGCGAATCTGAACGCTTCTTTATAGATTTCGAGACGATCAACAATATCTCTGGTCAATGTAACGGAGGATGCTTTCTCTTCGCGGTCTGGAACAACAATCTGCTCACCCACATCTTCAGCCGATTTGATGGTAGCAACCTCACCAATAGACTTTCTAAGTATGCTTACGTTATTCAGTCCTACAAACACATCGGTTGTGCGTGCAACACCGTCAATAGTCACGTCATCCTGGTTTTCCTTCTGAACAAAAACCTCCATGAAGTTGTCAGCACCCTTGATGCCGAGACACATATCGTTTACGCGCTCATGGCCTACTGACAGGGATAAGACAGAAAAAACCTCTTGGGGGCTATTAGATATCGGTGTGGCTGTTAGCAGTAACACACCATCATTTAATGAGGATTTCTTACGCACATACCACGCCTTTGCTTGCGCGTCGACCCCACGCATTGCGGCTGGCGCAAGCGACAGAAATTTAGCCGCCTTGAAGTCAACAACCTGCGTAGAGTTTTTGTAGCAATTATGTACTAGGATTCCCTCTGCAAAGAAATTGTGGTTTTCTTCAACTGTAATGTCGTAGACATAACCATCTGGACACATGCCTCCAAATCTTCCATCACTTCCTGATTCGAGAATCTCAATACTGTCCACCCCAATCCATTCAAAACTTCCGTTTTCTTGCGATCCCTCTCTGGCCATAACCCGTAACGATGGCTCCTCCCGTCTATTTCTATCGCTAACTTCACTTCCGGGTTCGCTATGTCCACGTGATAAACAGCTTTGAATCCGTCCGCCCTCTTCTTTCCTGAATCTATCCGATACTCTACCGGAAGTAACAGCGCGCTCGAAAGAATCTGGTGAGGAGCTGGTAATGGACGACCGCTCCCTCCCGTTATTCCAACTTTCTTCAGGGTTTCCACTCGCTTCCTTATCGCCTCTGGCGTATTCAATAAATCCAGCTTCGATCTCATTTTGGATACAGTTTCTAGGCGTATTTTTAACTGCATTGGCTGATTTAGCACCCACCTCCCGCTGCAACTCCGAGAACAAAAGAACCTTACTTGCCTCCCTGCTCTCAGTTCCGACCTTGCTGATTTTGGCAACTGGAATTCTTTCTTGCAGCAGTGGCATTGCATTGTTACTTGAGGCAGCAATTTCTTCGCTATTGCTACTTCTCTCTTCCTCTGAGCCTCTTTTGAATTGAACGCAGCCTGGAATTCCCCCCTCTGATAAATCTCCTTCGAGGCGCATATCCTGGAGCAACAGAAGCTCTTCTTCGTGCCGTTTCTGAGTTTCCATGCCTGACTTCCACTCAGGTTGAATGCTGTCGAGCAAATTGGGCATGAGTGAAGTATTGGTTCCGTGTATTTCGTTTTCGTATTTGAGATTCCAATTTTCTTGCAGTCCGCCGTGCAATAGACTCTCGCTTTTAGATCCTTCCGAAGATTGTTTAATTGCCCGCGAGTCGGCTTGAATTCCTTGCTGCAATTCGTGCATATCGCCATGAACGTCATCTTTTATTTGTTGATAATGACTAATAATAACACGACACGAACAGTCCATTTGAAATGCTTGCATGTATCCGTTTCCAGTAAAAAATGGATGATCGTGTGTGCATACAATGCTCTTGCCATTCTTTAGATTAACGCGCACCAGACCATACGGGATTCTGCGCATCACATCAGTAACAACTTTATATTCGATACTTTCGGTGTCATGGTTAAAAGACCTAACCATATCACCGGTTTTTATTTTTTCGATAGGCACACCATCAACCATAGTTCCAGCAGGGAAACAATGCGCCTCATCAATCACAATACTGTCAACGCCCAAGTCCTCAAGATACGGTGCGCTACCGGTTTTTTTAGACAAAATAGAGACCAAACCGGCTTGCTTGCTCTTCGCCCGCTCGTCCTCTTTTTTATCCTCGCTTTCAGCAAAGCTGGCATCAACTCTACGCAGCAGCCTGATACGCTCAAATGCTTCCATGGTCATAAAAATCTTGCTGTGCCGATTCTCCATGATTGCGGTCAGGTCAGCATCAAAATTGGTCGAGTTAACCAATGCTTTGCCTTTACTAACCCGCAGACCCACAAACAGCAAATCATCTTGATTCGTATAGGCGCGCTCAGACTCTTTGCGCCAATTCGATAGCACGGAATTAGGTACAACAAAGAAGGTTTTTTTCTTAACACCGATGCTTTGAGCGTATTGAACTGCGGCTAATGCCTGAAAAGTTTTGCCCAATCCGACGCCATGACCATTAATGCCGCCAAATTCACGACTCATGCGCCTTACGAATGAGTTCTGATACCCATGAAGTTTAATTTCTACACTCATTCCAGGTATTGGCACCGGGGCTTCATCCTCAACTTGCCTGAAACGCAATTTTGTAGGGTCAGAAGAGATTCCCTCAAGTCTGCGCATAATTACACTATTGCCACGCACCCAGCCGTTGAATTGCTCATTGGCAGTATTGACCATTCTGCGCAGCTCTTGCAGGGCTTTGGCCTTTTCCATGTCGAGTTTGGCGCCACCAAGCGTAATAGTGCCATTCTTCAGGTAGTCGCCAATCCGATTAATCAGCTTTTCACGGTCAGTTAATTTGCTTCCAGGAATGTCGATATCAACACGCTTTTCACCGGTTTTTTCATCAAATACAACCACCGCTGCAGGATGAACAAATCTACGCAGGAATTCAGCCTTTTCTTCATTGGTGACAAAAGGAGTGAATAGATTGAATGTCAGCTTTGATACATCAATTCGATCTACCCGGCTATCCGCGTCCAATTTTTGCCGCAACAGTTTATCGCGTACTTTGTCATCGGTTGCCGCCGCAATCTCAGCATCGACACGCTTTAAGAACTCAGCATAATTGCCCACGTAATAATCATCAGCCCGCGTAACCGAATTGCCATCAGGCGAAACGCACCAGGATTGATCTCCAATCGGGTCAAAGTCATCGCCATAAATGCTCTTGGCATCATCAAGCGTTACCCATGCCGATCTGGTTTTGTAGCGCAAGCCCTCGAAGCTGGAATCCGCCGTGATTTCCATTGTGGTCACGTCTTGCTGCACATCCCCACGCCACACCGCAGAAAACCCGGTTTTCTTCTGGTAATGATTGCCAATAGCCAGCAAACCATCTTTAACCTTGCCGCCAATGGCTGATGGACGGCCTTTTGCTATCGTTGATGTACGCTGCATCGCTTGCGACAATGCGGGGTACTCGTCAACATACTTGACCCCCACCTCTTCACTTAGCCGCTCTTCCAATACTTGCGCAACCGACATGCCAACCACGCCAGCATTCCAGTATTTGCCACGCTCGCCTTCATCAGATAACCGCTTGATCTCATTAATTGCCGCGCGCGCCCAAGCAGGAATATCAAGCGCCTGAGAGGTTTCGGTCATGTAGTCAAAGAACTTGATTGCACTGGCCCAGGTTACTGTGTTCTCAAATGCTTTGTAGGGCGTTGCCATATTCCCGGCCAGTTCTGCCATATCCACGCTTTCTTCCGTGCGCGCCATCGCTACCCAACGGCCATCCTTCATTTGCAGGGTTTGCCCGGATTGGGTAATGGTGTCGCCGTCACGGTAGATAATTGGCGATGTTTCGACCGCCCCCAGTAGATCCCAGTTAATTCTTGAATCCGGGAATCGTTTAAGCATGCGGCCTATTTCTGCAACATTGGCAGGATTAATCACGCGGTCAACGTCTCTGAATTTATTTGGGTCTTTGGGTACGAATTCGCCCAGAATAAAACGCTTCCCTTCACCAATGAAGTATTGGCCTTCAATGAATTCCTGCCACTGAACATTGGAATCAATCAGTGTTTGCGGTGACTGTTCACGCAATTCCGCTATCTTATCCAGTGTTTCCCGGCTGTATTTGCGGAAGGCGATAACGTCCGTCATCGTGTCAGCGCTTGTGGTACCAAAGACTGAATTGGGCAGGCGATATGCGCCCAGGAATTCAGCCATAAAACTGGATTTAACGCGCAAATCCTCTTCTTTGCCGCCCTTACCTGATACGCAGCGTGGTGGAGTAATGAAAACAGCCAGACCACCCGGCTTCAACTTTTCCAGTGAACGTAATATGAAGTAATTCTGCAGCGGCTCTTTCTGGTAGCGGTTATCTAGTAACTGATTGCCGCCACGATCAGCCACGCCACCGAACGGCACATTGGTGACAATCGCATCGTAGGATTCATCTGGGGTATTGGCCGCAACTTTCTCAAACGCTGAAACAGTGGTCGAGTAGCCCGGTCCATCATTCACCAATCCATTAATGCGCCCGGAAGTCTCATTTAATTCGATGGCATCAACAGCCGCATTAATCGGCGCAACAGCACCAAAAACACCAACGCCAGCGGAAGGATCCAGCACTTTACCGCCGCTAAAACCTAATTCACCCATCAGATCCCAAACGCCTTCTGCTATCGGTTTGGGTGTGTAATATTCGTATGCACTGCCCTTTTTGCCATCAGCCCCGATCAATGCGCCACCGGTACCGGAATATTTTGCTAAGGTTGCCTTCTGTTCATCAGTTAGGTTATTTGCATCAATTTCACCGGAATCAATACGATCTAGTAACGCCATTGCTGCGGTATTGTCTTTCTTGCGCTGCGCTGGCTTGCGGTTTGGGTCGAATTCGAACAGGTGAGCTGTTGATTTTCGTTCTATCGGTTTATCTTCATCCGATTTCTCTGATTCGGCATTAGGTGCCTGCTGGCTGACACTTACCAAACCAAGCTTAATCATCGCCTCGGACTTGATCTTTTGCGCCTGCCGTTTATTGATAAACGATGGATTGCTGGAAAGGATCTTGTTTTGTTCTAATATTGTGCTTTGTATTTTTCTTTTTTCTGCGAAGGAAATCATTGTTAACGTCCTGATGATGGCAATTTATGACCATCATCATAGAGACGCTAAAGCCCCCAATTTGCTTGGTTTTCCGGTGGATAACTGAACACACTATTGATCTTTTTAAAATGGTGTGTACAATACACAACATGAATAGCAAAGAAATTATCAAACAGCTTGAAAAGGATGGATGGTCATTACGGGGAACCAAGGGATCGCACCACGTTTATACTCATCCTGAGAAAAGCGGCCATATCAGCGTTCCACATCCTAAAAAAGACCTTGGCATTGGTCTCACAAACAAGCTGTTAAAACAAGCGGGGCTTAAATAAGAGGAATTTACATGAGATATCCAATAGCAATTGAACCTGGTGATGACACGCATGCTTTCGGCGTGGTCGTTCCTGATCTTCCTGGTTGTTTTTCTGCGGGAGACACGATAGACGAAGCAATCGATAAGTCAAAAGAAGCAATTGAATTGTGGTTAGAAGCCGTAATTGATGATGGCGGCTCTGTGCCTCACCCTAAAAGCATCAGTGAGCATCAAGCCAATCCTGAATACAAAGGCTGGGTCTGGGCAATCGTCACAATTGATCTGGCCGAATTATCTGATAAGGTTGAGCGCATAAATATCACGCTTCCATCCCGCGTGCTTCGTAGGATTGATGCGGCGGCGAAAGAAGCTGGGGAATCTCGCTCAGGATTTATTGCTAAATTGGCGTTACATGGATAAAACAAAGCCCCAAGTTAAGGGGCTTGTTTGGAGTCTTTTGTGTAGAGTTTAACCTCCTTTCTCAGCATCGGATAGCAGGCGCGTTAGCACATCAGCAGCATCATTCAGCTCTTTATCCAGCGTTTCCATCAAACCGGCTTGCTCAATACTCGCAGCAATTTCATCAAGGCGTTCGTTAAAGCGGTTGATATCGGTTTCTGTTTTGAGTGCTTCCAGTTCGGCCATGAATCCAGCTTTGATGGTATCAGCTGGCGTTATAGTCTGAGGCTCTTCGGTGGATTGTGGGATTTCTGTCGATTCACCACCGGTTTCATCACCACCAGTTTCTGTGCCCTGGTTTTCATCCTCGCTACTTTTGCCTTTAATCTCTCCAATTGTTTTAGGTGTCCAATTCAAATCAAGCTCAACACCCGCATCAATCAGTTCCCGGATGCTGATATACCCTAATTCGCCGCCATAACCAAGATCAGCAAGCCCGAACGCCTGCAATTGCTCATCTTCCATGTCCTTTTCAGTAATATGCCAGTCGCCCGAGCCTTTGAAATAGTGCATATAAGCAATCGCCTTATCACCCATGCCGTCTTGCCCGTAAGTTTTTGGCATAGTTTGGATTACATTGGCTACTTCAATCAACTTATCCTTGAAAAATTGACCTTCCTCACCACGAATAACTGAGCCGATAGCAACTAGCTGCGCTGCACTGATGAACTGTTTTAACAGCGGCATTACGGCGTTTACATCGGCTATGGTGGTTTGTGGCTTTACTTCTGGCTCTGGTGTGCCGCCGACCCCCAAAGCATCACGAATTTCCTTGATACGCTTAACCATCTTCAGTTTCTCCATACCGGATTGAACGGTTTGCAGATTTGACCGCAAACTACCGGCCTCTTTAATCAGCTTTATTTTCTCAATACCGGATATGTTATCAAGAGTCACATCAATAATATTTTTCACTTCATCGTTAGTGATTGCAGAATCAAACTCAGCGCGTGGTTGATTGTCTATTTCCGGGAACTTAGCCTTCATTTCTGGCGTGCGTAACAGATTGCGCGAACCGGTTTGACGTATCCGCTTGGTCAAATAATCGCTGATGACACGTGCATCATGCTGGTAATCAATGAGTCTTTGCTTTTGCTTTGGCGTGATATCTTCAATCCCGGCCTTACGGTTAATTGCAACATCGATTAGTTCCCGTAATCTGCGCTTGGCATTCTCTTTATCCATTACCTGGCCGGTTGCGGTCCATCCATAAATTGAAGTTGGTACCTTAGCTTTATCAAAATCCGACGCAATGAACTCACGGAAATACTTGATAAGCTGATTGGTGGCGGCGATCGCCTCCTTGTCTGCATCGGTGTACACGCCATCCAAAGAATTATCAGTAACCATATCATTCACTTGCATAGTGTTTTCTTCCTGTGGTTGTTCGTCGTTATCTTCAGCTGGATTCGCGGCATCTTCCTGAATGTATGCCAGCAAATCCTCGAATGGCGGAATCACTTCAATCCCGCTCTCAGGCGGCTGGCAGAATCCATACAGCTCTCTGGGTGTTAGATTCTGGCTATCCAGTAAGTGGCCGTGTTCACCGCTTACCTGGTTGACAAATAACCAGTCCTTAAAAAAACCAATAGCCCTCTCATCACCACTGTATTCGATTGGAATATCCTCATCTTCAGCGAAGATCGCATCGAATTGACCGGCAGGGGTTAAAACTTTGTAGGTGTTATTCATCATGATTGCTCACCTGATAATTTATTAGCCTCTTCAACTACCCTAGATTCACTTCCAATTACGTGGTAAAGAACGGTGTAAACACTGTCAGCACGCATGCTTGCCAAACGCATAAAGGCTTTGAGAAAACGCTCGTCACCGTATACCGGCGCTGAATTGGGCATAAATCTTTTATTGTCGTTATTTACGAGCGCTTCGGACATCTCCGTGAAAACCACCGAATACCCTTTCTTTGTTCGCTTTGACAGCTTATCCTTAAACTTTCCAGCAAATACTCGGTATCCGCCCCATGAGCCAATAAATTTCGCTTCCGGGTCTCCCAATCCACCCCACCGGCCAAGTAAATTTCCTTGATCAACCGGATCTAGCGCACCAAACCAGCCATCATCAGCAATCTCAACACCAGCGGCCAGCTTGTCTAGTGCCTGCTCATACTCGCTTTTGACTTGTTCGCGCTTTTCTTGGGCTTTATCCTTTGCGCTATCCTGTACGGCTTGAAGCGCTTTCATGGCCGGTGTTAGATCGGCTTGAAGATATCCGGCCATCAATGCCGCCATTTCCGGATCTTTGACAAGCATCATTGCTGCATCGTATGGGGTGGCAAGGTACTGGATTCCCATGGACCACACTTCAGTGGTTTTATCCCGGTAAACCTTGCCAACGTATGGATTGATAAAATTATCATCGTAAGCACCCTCATCACTTCGATAACCCTTATTGCCGGTCAATGATCTTAAGGAAAAAACTTTTTCGTTCTTGCGCCTTTTCAGAAGAAAGCCATTGGATGCAGCTTTAGCCGCAGAATCGGCTTCAAGATGGTGCGCCATCTCATGCCACAACACGGTTTTATTGAAGCTGCTTCCAGGATGTATAACACTATCCTCGAAGTGACCTATGCCGCTCGCATTTGCACGCCTACCGCCATCTGTTTCGATCTTGACCTGCCTCAATTTGCCGCCAGTGATACGGTAGAATTCAGCCATATCGCGCCGCACATCTGCTTCCTGGTATCCTAATTTTTTGAGCTTGGTTATCGCTGATTTCTCGATAATTTGACTGCCAGCCCATGCATCAGCCTGCTCTTGTGTTACTTTTGAGCTATTCAGCAGGGTATCTATGATCTTCTGGCCGATAGGAGCGATACTGTCTTTTAGTTCTTTGATGCGCTTTTCCTTTTCGGCATACTTTTGCCTATCCAGCTCTATCAATTTATTCCAAACAGATTGTTTTTTTAGGGAAATGGACTCGAATTCATCAGAAGCCTTGTTTATTTCATCCATACCGAAGCCATTGGCTTCATTTACCGACAGTAAGGATGTCAAAAAAAGCCTCAATTTTTCATATTCTTCTTGAGCCTCTTTCATCTGCGTGGATATTTCCGGACTAATTTCTTCCAGTGGCTTTGCTGTCAAATCTTTGATTGATTCTTCGGTTGCGTTGATCGTCTCAGCATCAACATCAAACACATTTCCAGCTGATTTGTAGTGATCAAATGCAGCCACCATAGAATCACCGGGATCGCGCGTAATATCTGAAACAGCCGCCATAAGTTCATTTCGAGCCGCCTCATTATCTTCACCACGCTGCATTGGCAGCAAGTTGTATATCTTTGTTACGGTATCGGCCTCAGCGCCACGCAATGCTTCAGGAATCGCAGAAAGGCCATTACGCAGATAATTGGTAAACGATCTAAGTGATTCGACCGGGTTTGATGGATCGACCAACAGGATTGCAGCAGGCTGTCCGTTTGAAACAGACAACAATTGCCGTATCTCTCGCACTCGCTTGACCAGGGTGAGTTTATTTACCCCGGCTACTTCTGGCAGGTTTTTGCGGATAACCCCAAGCTCGCGCACCAGTTTGAGTTTTTCAACTCCACCAACACCCGCATCATCAAGAATCTGCATGGCGTTACCCGTTCGCTTGCTTATCAAGTTCAGCCCAGCGCTCCGCAGCCTGGCCAATTAGCGCATCAAACTCTTCACCCTTTCCGGCCTCAATAATCGCATTGGCAGATGCTTCAATCTTATCCAGCAAGGCCATTAGATCATCCTTATCTTTGTCGCCGTCTATGACCGATTTCAGAAATTCTCTGGCAGCCTTCATATCTTCGGATTCGACTTCGATTTCTGATGCCGGTGGCACTTCGTTTTCCGAAGCGACAGGGTTTGATTCTGTCGAATTCGACGGGCTTGCAATTGCGTCATCAATAGTCTTGAGGATAAAGCTTATGTTCATATGATCAATAAGCAAGCTGCCGTTAGCGTCATAAGCCTTATGTCCGCCAAACTTACTGTCTGATTCAACAATTTTGTAGCCTCTGTATTCGCCTCCAAGATGGTTTATTGCATCAATCATCATCTCGCCATTCCCGGCCATGGTGTCATGTGTTTTGAAATACTCAAGAGCAACATTCCAGTCTGGAGTCCATCCATCCACAAGCAGCCTGTCAATCCTTGCCGCAAGGTCAGATTTGTATGGCGGCATAACATCAGAATCATAACCCCCGGGTATTACATCGGCCTCGAGAAGCAGCATGTAGCGATGCGCCATTCCAATGCGCGCCCATATTTGGCTTGGTGTTTCTGATGTGCCAGCAGGAACCGCAGCATCAATCTCAGCAGCAATCTGTTCTGGTGTTTTGGTCAGATCGTCCACAATACTGTTTACTTCGTATCCGACCAAGTTAGCGGTGCCTCTGATTTGGTTTAATGTAAATTTTGCCACCACCCCGTTTTTGCTGAGGTCTTTGAATTTTTCTCCATCCCAGCCCAACTCTCTTAATGCATTCCGCACGGCAATAATTCGCTCTTGAAAGAAGGAATCAAGCGCATCCTGGTAATTCAATTGCAATTCAGGATCTGCCATGATTTTGGCGTAACCTTCTGGGGATGTTGGATCGAATTGATCCTGGCTACCCTGCCCTTGCTCTGTAGGCATTAACGAATACCAAGGCTCATCCTTGTAATTATCCAGATTCGCCGTCATGTCAGCCGGTATATCCTGCGCCGTCAGAATGTTTGAAATATCTCTTGCCGCCGTTTCATCAATACCAAACTTGCGCATCAGATAAGCATCAAGATCGCCCTTAGTGGTCATTCTGCTTAGTTCTAGCGATGCTCTTTTATCACCTTCTAGCATGGCAGCCACTTTCATAGTAGCGCCCTTCCATAAAGCCGCAGCCTTGATCTGATCTGTGTATTCTTCGCTTGTGCTAGATTTAGAGTTGCCTTTATCTTCAGCAGCAACCTTGGCAATTTCCAACTCATTCTGCGCACTTTTCAATTCACCCTCCAAAACAACAATTTCATCCTTCAAAGATTGGATGTTTTGCATACGATCCGCACGCTTTGCATTTGCACGGGCAAAAGCCGGACTATTTTTCTCAGCCAGTTTTAGGATGCGGCGCGCCACTTCACGGATATTCAGATCCTGACCGCGCTCAGGTGCCACAACAATCGTGATATCTTTCTTGTTCAACAGCCATTTGTAAGAAATAACATCATCATTTGGTGATAGCTTGTTCGGGGTCGCGTCAGGATTGTGGAAATAGATCGATACGGTTTGCCCGTCTGATAGCTCATAAACCACAGCCACATTCGCCACACCAAATTGCTTGAATGGTTCGGTTATTTGCATAGCTACAGGTTTAATTCCCGTGCCCATACGCTCCATAACGCCCTGCAATACCTCCATTTTGCGCTGCAGTTTGATGTAAGGTGTAACCAGCGCATCAAGCGCCAAAACACCGTCAGAGTCAGCAATAATTTCAGCAATGCTCACAGCATCCAATAGCAGGTTTTCGCCTGAATCTGATTGCCGTATCTCATACAGAACCTGATCGATAGTGGCGTTATATGGCTGCGCGTTTTCATCCCAATGCACTTTTCTTGTCATGGCTTCTAATCCTTCCGGTGGTAAATTTTCTGATTTGATAGGCTGGCTCTTATTGCCGTGCTTGAGCCACCATTTGAGTTGGTTAATCGATAGTGGAATTATGCTTTTAAGACCCTTCCATCCGCGCTCATAGCTATGCAGATAAGCATTTCTCGCCGTTTCTTCATCCGGGAAAGCCAGCATGATTTTATGTTCGTCGAAGCGGCCATCGATGTACTGATTGATAGCGTATGCAATCTTAGACTGCGGGTACGGACCCACAAAACAATCAATACCGTCACCATCTGCGCCTTTGGTGCCGCTTATGTAGCCATAATGAGCGGCCATGCGAGAAGTCCAGTGTTTGCCGGTCTTGGGGTCAATCCCGGTTCGATATGTGCCGCGCGGCTGCTCAATTGCGATAGCAAAGCCATGCAGACTCACGCGCCCCATTTTGTAATTCCCGGCCTTGCACTGCGCTTCCGTGGGTTCTGGAATAGGATTCTTGCCGAAAGCGCCACCGTGAGCAGCGTTTTCGATGATAAGGAATGTGGTATCACTTGAGTGTGTCATAAGCAGCATGTTAAGCCGCTGGTGGCGCTATTTTTGGTGTGTTTTCCGGTTACTGTTTGCTTGACAGTATATCTTTATTGATATATCTTTGAATCATGAACGGCAAACAAATAATCAAAAAACTGGAAAATGAAGGATGGCAAATAAAGCGCGTTCGCGGCAGCCATCACATCATGAGTAAGGATGGTCGCAGTGTTCCCGTGCCGGTACACGGCTCAACTGAGATAGGCAAGGGCTTGCTGTCAGCAATCGAAAAACAAACCGGAGTTAAACTTAAATGAACACGCTTTACCCAGCAAAATTTGAACCGCAGGAACCTTCGGG
>LNFM01003315.1_pt1 | contig 31973 bp, 28 predicted proteins | sample 596031 | NCBI WGS metagenome assembly LNFM01 (sample SAMN04254537, study PRJNA301005) | activated carbon metagenome | isolation source: dual media filters at the Ann Arbor, Michigan drinking water treatment plant | place: USA: Ann Arbor | reverse complement strand
TCTTCAGGTGCCCGGTTTCCGGTTTCCGGTTCCCGGTTCCCGACTCCCCCGTTCGCGATAGCATGTCCCGCAACCCACCACGGAGACGCCGCATGCGCACGCGCCTGACCTTCCTGCTGCTCACCGGGGCCTGCACGGCTCTGCTCGCCTTCACCTCGATCGGCGCCACGCAGGGGCCTGGCGGCGCCATCGCGATGGACGGCGACGACATCGCCGGGGTCGTCACGGGGCCGAAGGGGCCCGAAGCGGGCGTCTGGGTCATCGCCGAGACGACCGACCTGCCGACGAAGTTCTCGCGGACGGTGGTGACCGACGACCAGGGCCGCTACCTGATTCCCGATCTGCCCAAGGCAAGCTACCAGGTGTGGGTCCGCGGCTACGGCCTGGTGGATTCGCCGAAGTCCACGGCCACGCCAGGGGCGCGATTGGCCCTCGAGGCCGTGGTGGCGCCGACGCCGCAAGCGGCGGCCCACTACTACCCTGCCGGCTTCTGGTACTCGCTGCTGGAGATTCCCGCCGAGCGCGAGTTCCCCGGCACGGGCGGCACCGGCAACGGCATCCAGCCCGCCATCACCTCCCAACAGCAGTACCTGCGCGTGGTGAAGTCGGGTGGGTGCACGACGTGCCACCAGCTCGGCACGATCGGCACGCGCGAGATCCCGAAGGACCTCGGCCACTTCAACTCGTCGCTCGACGCCTGGCAGCGGCGCATCGCCTCAGGGCAGGCCGGCGGCGCCATGGTCGGCACCATCAACCAGGTGGGCCTGCGCATGCAGCAGGAATTCGCCAACTGGACCGACCGCATCAAGGCCGGCGCTGTCCCACCGGCACCGCCGCGACCGCAGGGTCTCGAGCGCAACGTCGTCATCACCCAGTGGGACTGGGCGGACCCGAAGCACTACCTGCACGACGAGGTCTAGACCGATCGACGCAACCCGACCGTCAACGCCAACGGCCCCTTGTACGGTGCGCTGGAGGCCAGCGCCGACTACGTGCCCGTGCTCGACCCGACGACGCACACGGCCAGCCGCATCCCGCTCACGGTCCGCGACCCCGCGACGCCAGCCACGCCGCCGGACATGGCCCAGCCGTCGCCCTACTGGGGCACCGAGCCGATCTGGCACAGCAAGAACAACGTCCACAACCCGATGCTCGATCACCTGGGCCGCCTGTGGCTCACGTCGGCGGTGCGCCCCTTCGACAACCCGGACTTCTGCAAGGCCGGCTCCGATCATCCGTCGGCGAAGCTGTTCCCCGTGGCGCGCTCGAGCCGGCACCTGCAGATGTACGACCCGAAGACGAAGAAGCTGACGCACATCAGCACCTGCTTCGGGACGCACCATCTCGCCTTTGCCGAGGATGCCAATCACACGCTGTGGACGAGCGGCGGCGGACAGGTCGTCGGCTGGCTGAACACGAAGCTGTTCGAGGAGACCGGCGACGAAGCGAAGGCGCAGGGCTGGACGGCGCTGATCATGGACACCAACGGCAACGGTCGTCGCGACGAATACGTCGAGCCGAACGCGCCGGTGGATCCGACGAAGGACAAGCGCTACAACGGCGCGTTCTACTCGGTGCAGCCGGCGCCGGACGGCTCGGTGTGGGGCAGCGTGCTGGGCTATCCGGGGGCCGCGGTCCGCCTCGTGCCCGGCAGCAATCCGCCCGAGACGACGCTGGTCGAAGTCTACGAGCCGCCGTTCGCGCATCCGGACCCGAAGGCCCGCACGTTCTCGCCGCGCGGCATGGACGTCGATCGGAATGGCGTGGTGTGGGCGGCGATGGCCAGCGGTCACATGGCGAGCTTCGACCGCCGCAAGTGCACGGCGCCGCTCAACGGCCCGAAGGCCACCGGCCAGCACTGCCCCGAGGGCTGGACGCTGTATCGCGAGCCCGTGCCGCAGTTCAAGGGCGTCACCGCCGACGGCAGCGCGGAAGCGAGCTACTACACATGGGTGGACTGGTTCGACACGCTCGGCCTGGGCGCCAACACGCCGATCAACACGGGCAATGCGTCCGAGGGCCTGCTCGCGCTGAAGGACGGCAAGTGGGTCGTGCTGCGGGTGCCGTATCCGCTCGGCTACTACACGAAGTGGATGGACGGCCGCATCGACGATCCGAAGGCCGGCTGGAAGGGCCGCGGCATCTACTCGACCATCAGCACGCGGACGCCGTTCCACATGGAAGGCGGCAAGGGTACGGCGCCGAAGATCGTGCGCTTCCAGATGCGGCCGGATCCGCTGGCGAAGTGAGCGCGCCCCTGGCGGAGACCTGGGCCATCGGGGCCCGCATCTCCACCTACCTCCTCGCCGGTGTGCCTGCGGCGGCGCTCGAGGCGTCGCCGTCGGGCAAGGGTCGAACCGTGCGTGACCTGTTCGCGCACATCCACGACGTGCGGTTGCTGTGGCTCAAGGCCGCGCGGCCCGACCTCATGGATGGGCTCGAGAAGGTGGGGTCCGGAAGCCGCGCCGACCACGCGACGCTCGCCGCCGCGCTCGATGCGTCAGCCGCGGCGATCGAACGCCTGGTCGCCGACGCGGCGGCCGGCGACGGACGCGTGAAAGGCTTCAAGCCGCACGTCACCGCGTTCGTCGGCTACCTGCTGTCCCACGACGCGCATCATCGCGGCCAGGTCGCGCAGGCGCTCAGAGTGGCGGGCACGCCGCTCGACAAGAAGGTGTCGTTCGGGCTGTGGGAGTGGGGCGTGCGCTGACACCGCCTCGGGAGGCGCAGCGCATCAGGGTATCGCCTCGAGACGACGCAGGACCTGCTGACGCCGTTCGTCCTTGCCCGCCACCGACAGGACGAGGAACAGGTCCTTGAGGACCGCCTTGGCGTTCAGGGCCGGGGCCACGCCGCCGTTGGCGAGCGGCTGCTCCCAGTCGACGCGACTGCCCGCCTGCTGCAGCGCATCGAGGAAGCCCTCGACGGCTCGCGCATCGGCATCGTCTCGGCGCAGGACCGAGGCGGCCGCGCGGGAGAGTCGCTCGTCTTCGCCCCAGGCGAAGACGGTCGGCGCCGCCGTGACGGCCGCAGCGAGCGCCTCGAGCAGGTGACGCTGATGCGCAGGCGTGAGGCGCGGGTGGCGGCCGAGGAACTTCAGCAGGTCGGCCGTGTGCGCGGTCACGTGGACCCAGCCGAGGCCGGGCTCGAAGCCTCGGCGGTCGGTGTTGGTCCGCAGTTGCTCCGCCCCGGCCCCCACGAGTGCGTCCACGGTGGCGGCCTCGAGCGCCCGCTGCCCGAGGTCGGCCGCGACGACCAGTGAGAGCCCGAGCGCACTGAACGACCGGCGCAGCACCGGATCGCCGCCAAAGGGGTCCGCATCGGCGCCCAGACCTGGGAGCCACGCGCTGGCCAGGCGCTGGAGATCGGCAGTGGACAGCCGCGTCTCGCGCACCACCCAGCGCGCCGCGATGCCGTAACCGCAGCGGTCGCGGAGGACTGGATCGGGGTCACCGAAATACCCCCCGAGTTCGATGAGCAGATCGATCGGCGCGAGTCCGTCGGGAACGGCGTACCCGCGGTCGACGATGCCCGTCCAGAAGCCAGGGGGACGTCGGCCGGCCTGCGCCGACGATCGCCCCTGCCCCGCCCGGGAGGCGCGCGTCGACAGCAACAGGCTCACACCGGACAGGCACGCGGCCAGGACCGCGCGCCGGTCCTGCGCCTGGATGGGCGCCATGAGGCCTCCTACTTGATGACCGTGATGTCCTTGAACAGGACGGTCTGCGGCTCGTGGTGGTTCTGGATGCCGATGTAGCCGACATCCGGGCGCCGCCCGCGGACGGGCTCGTACGAGTGCTCGCGGGGCGGCACGGTGGATCCCTCCACGAAGTCGTTCACGAGCACGCCATTGAGGCGGATGAGGGTGCGTGGGCCGCGCAGTTCGATCTCCATCGTGTTCCACTCGCCGACCGGCTTCTGCGGCCTCGCGAGGGCCGGGCTCATCGAGTAGATCGCACCGGTCGTGTGCCACGACGTGCCGAACTTCTTCTGGTGGTCACTGAGGACGTAACTGGCCGGGAAGTTGTCGAGGATCTGGATCTCGTACCCGGTGTGTACGGCCTGCCAGGCGTCTTTCGGGGGCTCGGGGATGCGGACGAAGATGCCGGAATTGTCGTCGACCGTCGTCGTGCGATAGACCACGCGGATGATGCAGTCGCCGAATCGCTCGCCCGAGTAGTACAGCAGGCCCATCCCGCCGACGGTCTTGAGGAGGCCGTGCTCGACGACGACCTCGCCCTTGCCGACGTGGGTCCAGCCGACGAGGTCCTTGCCATTGAACAGGGCGCGTTCCTCGGCACCGGCCGTCGCGGCCCCGAGGATGGCGCAGAGCGTGAAGACGAGGATGCGCATGCCTTCACTTTATCTCCTGACGGACCGCGCGCCCTGGTCGCCGTGACCGCCGCCGGTGAAGGTGTGATGCTGCGGCCTGTCGCGCGATGACCGCGTTCGCACGGGCGGGCTGGCAGAGTCGCTGAGGCTCCGCTGCACCCGCCCGTGGCACCGCGCTGCTACCAGCCGATGTCCTTCAACAAAGGCAGCGTCAGGTCGAACGGATTCCGGACCTTGCTCACCAGGTCCGGCGTGATGAACGGCTCCATCAGGACGCTGGGCGTCAGCGAGGTGTCGAAGTGGGACACCGACGACCCCTGGGCGAACGTCGTCGGTGCATAGAGGCGCGCGAATCCGGCCGTCGTCCCCTGGCGCACCGACGAATCGAGTTGGACCCGCACGTCGAGCGGTGCCGCCGCACGCAGGGCCGCGCCGTAGGCCTGCGTCACGCCGACGGTCGGAATCGCGATGCCCGAGGCCGAGCCGCCGGGCGACAGGAAGCCGGGCGCGTTGTTGGCGATGACGACGCCGATGGCGCCAGCCGCCTGCGCCTGCGCGGTCTTGACGACGAAGCTGCAGGTCCCGCGATTGACCAGCACGATGTTGCCCGCCACCGAAGAGGCGGCCGGATACGGCTCGCAGCCATCCTGCAACGACACGCCGCCCCCATCGTCGGGGGCCACCAGCACACCGCGCAGACCGAGGCCGCGCGCGAGCGAGGGCCCGTACGTCGCCGCACCGACCTCCTGCGTGCCCACGGGGTCCGCCTCGATCGTCGCCAGGAACTCCAACGTCGACGAAATCGAGTTGGTGACCTTGGCGCCCGTCCAGACGAGGTTCCAGTTGTTGCGCGCCGAGGCGGCCCGTTCGGCGCTCGTCATGTCGAGCCACCGCTTGCCGGTGGTCACGTCGCTCATGTACTGCTCCCACACCGAGGGCCAGCCAAGGGCGCGGTTGCCGCTGCTGGCACTGGTCGGCCCGACCGACACGCCCAGCCCATGGCCGAACTCGTGCAACACGACACCGAGCAGGTCGGTCTGGTTGGACGCCTGCTGATTGTCGAGGCCGAAGTACCAGCCGCTGTTCTCGAGACAGCCCGGCTTGCCCAGGTCGCCGTTGAAGAAGGCGATGAGCTCGATCGGTAAGTCGTCAGGCACGACGATGTCCTGGCGCGTGAGCTTCTCGGCGAGCGCGGCCGGATACCAGGTGTCCGGCGTGAGGGCGGTTCCGCCCTGCTTCAGCGCCGGCACGTTGGCGAAGTAGTTCCAGGCACCCGCAGCCCCGAGCGTGCCGCTCGTCGCGGTGCAGGCCAGCGGACTGAAGAGGGCCAGCACGACGACGGGCTGCGATGTCTGCAGGTTCCGTCCCCAGAGGTCCGCCGCGCGCTGGAAGACGTTGAGCGCCTGCTGCCCGCGGGTGGTCCCGGGGTTGCCGCCCACCGGGACGGCGGGCGTCGGATCGTTGAAGCCGATGCCAGGTTCGTCGCCATTGATGACGATGACCCTGGCCGACTGCGCCGCCACCGGTGCGGCGGTGAGCAGGAGCGCGAGGGACGCCGTCAGCCACCTAGTGGTCACGGTGGCCTCCCTTCACGGGGGTGCCGTCGGCATGCCGGACGGTGACCACGCCGCCCTCGACGGTCGCCACGAGGGCACTGAGCTGCGAGGCATCGGTGCGGAGGACCTGCCCTCCACCGGGCAAGGTCTTCACCGTCGCACCGGTGTCGGCCACGGTCGGCGTGAGGGCAGCCAGTTCGTCGGCCGACGGTGCGCGCCAGCCTTCGACCGCATCACGCACGGCGATCTGCGCCGCCAGCCGCTGCCTGATCTCGGACAGTTTCGGGGCCACGCGAGCGGCCAGGGCCCGCGCCTCTTCCGGCGTCACCGCGGTGTCGGGCAGATTGCTGACGGTGATGGCCGGCGAGGGTGCCACCGGCGTGGCAACGGCGGCGCCTGCCGGTGTCGGGAACTGCATGGACGCGGGCGCGGCGGCAACGATGCACACGACGGCACCGCTCCCCAGCGCGACGAGGACTCTTCGCATGGTGCTCCCTCCGGAGACAGCACGGGTGCATTCGGGACGAATGCGATGACCAACCAGATGTCATGGGTATAGCGCAGTTCGTCGGTCAAGGAAAGCCATTCGTGCGCTACGCTGTCGCATCGTGATGGAGTCCCGATGAGCCTGCTGCCCCTGTTGCTGACGGTGCTGCTGATGCAGCCGACCCCGCCGCCGGCCTGGCGCGAGGCGCCGGCCGCCGAGTGGCGTGTGCTGTTCAACGGTCGCGACCTGGACGGATGGGTGGTCAAGCTGGCGCACCACGAGGTGGGCGACAACTTCGCCGACACGTTCCGCGTCGAGGACGGAGCCATTGCGGTCCGCTACGACAGGTACGGCGCCGATTTCGGCGCCCGCTTCGGCCACCTGTTCTACAAGAGCCCCTTCTCGTACTACGTGCTCGCGCTCGAGTACCGCATTCGAGGCGCGCAGCAGCCGGGCGGGCCGAGCTACGCCCGACTGAACAGCGGCGTCATGATTCACAGCCAGGCCCCATCGTCGATCCTGAAGGATCAGGACTGGCCGATCTCGGTCGAGGCCCAGTTCCTCGCCGGCAACCAGACGACGATGAACGTGTGTACGCCCGGCACCGAGATCTTCATGAAGGGCGCGATGGTGAAGGCCCACTGCACCAATGCCGCTTCGCGCCGCTACGTCGAGGATGGCGCGTGGGTGTCGGTGCAGGTGGAAGTCCTCGGGCACGAGCGCGTGCGTCACTACGTCGACGGCCAGTTGGTGCTCGAGTACGAGACCCCGCAGATCGGGGGTGGTGTCGCCACCGGCTTCGATCCGCGCCTCAAGGTCGATGGCACGCCGCTGGCGTCCGGTTACATCGGCTTGCAGGCGGAGAGCCAGCCGGTCGAGTTCCGCAACATCCGGCTGCTCGAGTTGACCGGCTGCCTGGATCGCGGAGACGCGGCCTGGCGTCCCTACTTCGTCCACCGCGACGACACCCGCTGCACGCGCGGCGCGCGCTAGCCTCGAGCCCCGGCCCACCCGCGCAGCGTGTCCTGCAGCGTGGCCAGCTGCCTGAACAGGTCGTGGTCCGCCGACTGCGCGCCGGCCGCCTGCGGTGCCTTGAGGTAGAACCCGAGCCACTCCTGCACGCCCGAGGCGCCCGCGCGGTGCGCGAGGTCGAGCAGCAGCACGAGATCGAGGACGATCGGGGCCGCCAGAATCGAGTCGCGACAGAGGAAGTCGACCTTGATCTGCATCGGGTAGCCGAGCCATCCGAAGATGTCGATGTTGTCCCAGCCCTCCTTGTTGTCGCCGCGCGGCGGGTAGTAGTTGATCCGCACCACGTGGTCGATGTGCCCGTAGAGATCCGGGTACACCGACGGCTCCAGGATCGCGTCGAGCACCCCGAGCTTGGACACTTCCTTGGCCTTGAAGTTCTCCGGCGCGTCGAGCACCTCGCCGTCGCGGTTGCCGAGGATGTTGGTCGAGTACCAGCCGCGCAAGCCGAGCATCCGCGCCTTGATGCCGGGCGCCAGCAGGGTCTTCATCCAGGTCTGTCCCGTCTTGAAGTCCTTGCCGGCGACCGGCACGCCTTCGCGGGCGGCCAGTTCGGTCATGCACGGCAGGTCGATCGACAGATTCGGCGCACCGTTGGCATACGGCACGCCGCTGCGCAGGGCCGCATAGGCGTAGATCTGGCTCGGCGAGATGTTCGGGTCGTCGGCCCGCAGGCCGGCTTCGAAGGCGGCCACCGAGTCGTGCACGGCCGACGGTGCCTGGTATGCCTCGGTGGAGCCACACCAGATCATGACGAGGCGGTCGCAGCGCTGCCCGTCACGGAAGCGGGCGATGTCGTCGATGAGCGCCTGGGCCTGCGCCCACTTCGAGGCCTCGGGCTTCACGCGTCGCCCCTCGAGCCGAGACACCCAGCGCGTGTCGAACACCGCCGGCATCGGGACGATGGCCTCGAGCTCGTCGGCCAGTGGCGCCAGATCGTGCGGCGCCAGCACACCGGCCGTCCGCGCCGCCTCGAGCGCGTTGGTCGTGATCGGATCCCAGCCGCCGAACACGAGGTCGTCGAGGCTGGCCAGCGACACGCTGTCACGAATCAGCGGCTGGCGGTCGTCGGGAGTGCTGCCGACCCCGAGGCGCGCCATCTGGGTCAGCGAGCCGATGGGCGGCATCAGGCCCCGACGGGCGGCCAGGACGCCGGCGATGAAGGTCGAGGCGACGGCGCCGAGGCCGGGCAACAGGACGCCGAGGCGCCCGGAGGCAGGAGCAGGAGGTCGAAGAGCCATGCGCCACACCATAAGCGTGCATTGATGAATGCCCGCATTGGTGAAGAGTTCCTGAACTACACTCCAGAGGTGCTCCAGCTCCCGGACCTGTCGATTCGGCAACTCGAATACCTCGTCGCCGTCGATGAGTCGCCGACATGGGCCCGCGCCGCGGCGGTCGTCGGCGTCAGTCCCTCGGCGCTGTCGCAGGGGTTGGCCGAGCTCGAACGACGGCTCGGCGTGGCGCTCTTCGATCGCGAGTCGCGACGACGCGCCCTGCGGCCGTCGGCGGCGCCCGTCGTCGCCCACGCCCGCCAGGTGCTGGGGCTCACGGCCGACCTCGCGCGGTGGGCCGATCGCCTGCGACAGGGGGCCTCGGGACGCGTGCGGCTCGGCATGATCGACGCCGCCGCGGTGGTCCACTTCCCCGATCACCTCCAGGCCTTCCGGGCCGCGCACGGCGACATCGAACTGCTGGTGCGCGTGGCGCCGTCGGCGGCGCTCCTCAAGCTGCTGACCGCGGGCCACCTCGATCTGGCCGTGTGCGTCGAGCCGCCGCGACCGATCCCGGGAGTCACTGTCCGGCGCCTGCAGACCGAATCGCTATCGGTCTACGGGCCGCAGGGCCGCAAGATCGGGCCGCCGCGCACCTGGGGCCCGTGGGTGCTGTTCCCCGCCGGCTCGCATACGCGCAGCGTGGTGGTGGCCGAGTTGCGCCGGCTCGGGGCGCCGCTCGAGGTCGTGGCCGAGAGCCACCAGCCGGAAGTGCTGCGCGAGATGGTGCGCCTCGGCGTGGGCTGGACCGTCCTGCCGAGCGCGCAGGCCGAGGAGGGCCACCGGGCGCTGCGCGAGGGCCGCCCCCTGGCCGTGCGCCAGCTCGTGGTCGCGGTGCGAACCAGCGCCATCCGCGATCCCGCCGTGGATCATCTGGTGCGGCATCTCGAGGCGCGCTGACCCGGCTGCGCCGCGACGCCCACCGGTGAGGCGTATAGACTGCACAGCTGACGCATGACTACCTCCTACAAGGACATCGTCAGTCAGCTGCGCACGGCGTTTCCGGCCCCGGTGTCGGACCGGCTGCACGACGCCTACTTCGTGTTCTCGTTCCTGCGGGCCCTCGACCAGGTGGATGCGCTGAAGTCCGCGGCGCCGATGCTCGGCACCCCGGTGACGCTGGACTACGCCGCGGCCCGGCAGCAGCGGATGGCCGAGGCCCCGAGCACGCTCGAAGCGGTGACCAGCGACCTGGTGCACTACCTCTCGGGCATGTTCATCTGGGGCCACCCGCGCGCCCAGATCAACGTCGTGCCGTCGCCGACGATCCCGAGCATCATCGGCGGCCTGCTGCCATCCATCTACAACCCGAATCTGGTCAGCGAGGAGTCGTCACGACAGGTGTCGCTGGCCGAGGTGGAGGCGATTGCCATGACGGCGGCGCTGGTCGGCTACGACCCGGCGACGTCTGACGGCGTGTTCACCTTCGGCGGCACCGGCACCACCCTCTATGCCGCCAAGATCGGCCTCGAGAAGGCGGTCCGCGACGTGCGGCAGCGTGGCATCCGCGAGCCCCCCGTCATCGTCTGCTCCGACTGCGCGCACTACGCGTGCCGCACCGTGGCCAACTGGCTGGGCCTCGGGGAAGCGCAGCTGGTGACGGTGCCAACCACCGAGGACAACCAGATCCGCCTCGACGCCTTCGCGCAGGCGCTGGACGCGATCGTGGACGACGGGCGCCGCATCGCGTGCATCGTGGCGACGATGGGGACGACCGATGCGTTCGGCCTGGACGACCTCGCGGGCATGGTCCGCGTGCGCGACGCGCTGGTGACGTCACGGAGGCTCGACTACGTGCCGCACGTCCACGCCGATGCCGTGATCGGCTGGGCGTGGAGCGTCTTCACCGACTACGACTTCGACGGCAACCCGCTCGGCTTCCGTCTCCGCACGGTGCGGGCGCTGGCCGGCACGGCACGACGCATCCGTCACCTCGGGCTGGCGGATTCGATTGGCGTCGACTTCCACAAGACGGGCTTCACGCCGTACATCTCGAGCGCGGTGCTGCTCAGGGACGGCGGCGACCTGCAGCGCCTGGCGCGACAGCAGGAAGACACGCCCTACATCTTCCAGTCGGGCGAGCGACACCCGGGCCGGTACACGCTCGAGACGTCCCGCTCGGGCAGTGGCCCGCTGGCCGCGCTGGCCAATCTCCGCCTGTTCGGCACGCAGGGCCTGCAGTCGCTGCTGGGCCACGTCGTGGCCATGGCGGAGGAACTGCGCGAACAGCTCGAAGGCCATCCCTCGACCACGGTCCTCAACGGCGAGAACTTCGGCCCGGTCACCCTGTTCCGCGTCTATCCCGAGGGGGTGGACACGTTCGCCGTGCCCGAGCAGGAGCGGACCGACCCGGCCAGTCGCGAGACGCTGCTCGCACACAACGCCTACAACCGGCGCATCTTCGAGCGCATCCAGGCCGATGCGCTGCAGGGGCACGGGGTCGTGATCTCGCTGACCGACTGCTACCGCGAGACGACCTACGGTGAGCCCATCGTGGCCCTCAAGTCGTACATCCTGAGTCCGTTCTCCGACGAGCACCAGGTAAAGGCCGTCCTCGACTCGATCGCCAAGGCACGCCGCGCGCTGGCCACGGCCTGATCGCGGCGTGACCGGCGCCCCGCGGCGCCCACCCGACGCGAGGCGCGCACGGCGCCCGGCAAGCGGGTAGAATACGCGCCGATTCCGCAGCGTCCGCCGCCACGGCCCGCCAGGCACCCTGCCGGCGGGGTGCCTTCGGCCGCCGCCGGCAGGAGTGCGCCCAGATGACAGGTCTCGACTGGTTCGTGGTGCTGCTCTACTTCGCGGGGCTCGGTGGCATCACCTGGTGGGTGGTGTCCCGGAGCCGCGACACCGCGGACGACTACTTCCTCGCGGGCCGGAGCCTCGGCTGGTTCGTGGTCGGCGCGTCGATCTTCGCGTCCAACATCGGCTCGGAGCATGTGGTCGGCCTGGCCGGCTCCGGCGCGACCAGCGGGGTGGCTCTCGCCCACTACGAACTGCACGCCTGGTGCCTGCTGGTCCTCGGCTGGGTGCTCGTGCCGTTCTACATGCGGTCGCAGGTCTACACGATGCCGGAGTTCCTCGAGCGTCGGTTCTCGCCGAGTGCCCGCTGGCTGCTGTCGCTGATCTCGCTGGTGGCGTACGTCCTCACCAAGGTCGCGGTGGGCATCTTTGCGGGCGGCGTGGTGTTCGGCACGCTGCTGCCGGGCCTGCAGGTCGAGTTCGCGGGCGTCGTCTTCAACAGCTTCTGGATCGGCTCCTTGGCCGTGGTCCTGCTCACGGGGCTGTACACCGTGGTGGGGGGCATGCGCGCCGTGGCGTACACCGAGGCCGTGCAGACGGTGATTCTGGTCATCGGCTCGCTGTTGCTGACGATCTTCGGCCTTCGGCAACTGGGAGGATGGGGCGAGCTGCGTGCGGTGCTCGGCCCCGAGATGTTCAACCTGTGGAAGCCACTCGTGCCGGCCGGGCTCGAGGGCACATGGGCGCCGGTGCGTGAAGCGGGCCGGGTGGCCTGGTACTTCAACGGGGACTATCCCTGGCTCGGCATGCTGTTCTGCGCGCCGATCATCGGCCTCTGGTACTGGTGCACGGATCAGTACATCGTGCAGCGCACGCTCGGGGCCCCGAGCGAGCGGGAGGCCCGCCGCGGCACGATCTTCGCCGCGTTCCTCAAGCTGATGCCGGTGTTCATCTTCATCGTCCCCGGCATGATCGCGCTGGCCCTCGCCCGCAGTGGCCGCGCGCCGGGGCTGGAGATGATCGTCGGCGCGGACGGCCGGGCGATTCCGGCCGAGGCCCAGGCGGCCTTCCCGCTCATGGTGCAGCACGTGCTGCCCTCCGGCGTTCGAGGCATCGTCGTCGCGGGCTTGCTGGCGGCACTCATGAGCTCGCTGGCCGGCGCCTTCAATGCCTGCAGCACACTCTTCACGATGGACTTCTACAAGCAGTTCCGGCCCGACGCGGCGCAGGCCCAGCTGGTGTGGGTGGGACGCGTGGCCACCGTGGTGATGGTGCTGGTGGCGCTGCTGTGGATTCCGGTGATTCAGGGCGCGCGCGGCCTGTACGAGTACCTGCAGGGCGTGCAGGGGTACCTGGCGCCGCCGATTGCGGCGGTGTTCTTCTTCGGGGTGTTCAACAAGCGCATCAACGCCCGTGGCTGCCTGTCGGCGCTCACCGTCGGCTTCGCCCTCGGGATGTTCCGCCTGGCCGTCGACACGCCGGTGAGTCTCGGCATGGAGGGCTATGCCGGTGGCTACGACGCCGGCTCGTTCCTCTGGATCGTCAACAACATCTACTTCCAGTACTACAGCCTGCTCATCTTCCTGGTGTCGTCGGCCGTGCTGGTCGGTGTGAGCTACGCCACCGAGGCGCCAGATCCGGCGCAGTTGCGCGACCTGACGTTCGGCACCATGACCGAGGAACTCCGGCGCGAGTCGCGCGCGAGCTGGTCGCAGATCGATGTCATCAACTCGGGCCTGGTCGTGGCGTTGATTCTGGCGGCGTACATCTACTTCAACGGCTGACACCACCGTGGGCGGGGGTGGGTGTCACCGTGATTGCGCCCAGCCGCAGCACGGGGGGCATCCAGCCGAGTCCCTCGCGCAGCATCTGCCACGAGAACGGATAGGCGCCGGGCACGCCAGGCGCCGTGATGTCGAAGACGATCGTGACGAGTTCGCCGGGCTCGACGTCGTGCGGAAGCTCCACGCGGCCGAGGCCCCACTGCAGCGAATCCTGCGGGTCCTGGGCCCCGAGGCGTACGAGGTGCGCCGTTCGCCAGGGTCGCGAGCCCGTGTTGCGCAGGACCAGGCGCACATGCGCCTGCGCGCCGGCCTCCATCGAGCGGGGAACATCGGCCGACACCAGGCGCACGTCGTCGTATCCCTCGATCGGCGCGTCACCCGGGAGTATCGTGACCGTGCCGACACCGAGGTCCTCCGTCTTCCACTCCACGGCTTCCTCGACAATGCCCCACACGAAGGGGATGGTGCCCGGTGACTCGGGCGCGACAATGTCGAAGGCGAACGTCACGAGGCCGTCCGGCGGCACGTCATGTGGCAGCTCGACCCGACCAATCCCCCACGCCACGTCACTGGCCGACCCGAGTCGGACCAGCCGCTCGCGTGACCAGACGCGCGGTCCGAGGTTCTGCACGACCAGCGTCACGCGCGCCCGCTGACCAGCCACCAGCGTGCGCGGCAGATCGGCCGAGACCAGTCGTGCACGCACGGCGGTGTGCACGACGCACGTCTCGGACGGACGCCCGCCATTGGCGTGCACCCATCGTCCGATGCGCGCGTCGACCGTCCCTGGCGCGAGACGTTCGAAGGGATACCCGGGTGGCCAGCTGCCACTGTGACCGTTGATGCTGGCCGCCTCCCGAGACAGCCCGGCCCACATCGCGGTGATGGCCGTGTGCACCGGGTGCATCTCGGTCACCAGGAAGAACGCGCGACAGGACGGCGGGATGGCTGCCGCCGCGCGGGTGATGCGGCTGCGCATCTCGTTGCGCTCGTGATGCACGGTCGTCATGCCCTGCTCGAGGATGCACACCCCGGCCAGAGCGACGGCGAGGCGCCGGCGCCCCGTCGTTTCGAGGTGCGCCATCAGGTACGCCAGGCCGAGCGCAGCGGGCACCAGCGCCACCAGCACGATGCGACCGACGGCGCGGATGGCAATGGCGCCCGGCACGACCTGGTACACGCCCCACCAGAGCGTCACCCCGGCAATCGATGTGGCGAAGAGCACGAGCGCCAGCCCGGTCAGCGCCACGATCCGCCCTTCGGGGCGGCGACGCCAGCCGATGGCCAGGCCGAGGAGCGACGCGGCCAGGGTCACGTAGCCAAGCGAGAGCGACTTCTCGACGCGGCAGGGGTCGTCGACCGGCACCAGTCCAGCCAGTCCGCCGTAGAGCCAGCTTTCGGGCGCCGGGGTCAGCCACGCGAGCGGCGACGGCAGGAAGCAGGACACCTCCGCCCAGGGACGCGGTCCCAGTTGTGCCGCCGCCTCGCGGTAGTGGTCGACGAAGGGGACGAGCAGAATCGCCGCCAGGACGGCGCCGCCGCCAAGACCCCACGCACCACGACGGGCCACCCGGCGGATGATGGCGCGCTCGCGGCCCAGGACGAGGCCGAGGCCCACGGCGACCAGCAGGCCGAAGCCGGTGAGCCAGCCGAGGTACACCGAGGCGTACAGTTCCAGTGCCAGGCACATCAGGGCGCCGGCCAGCCAGGCGTTGGCCCTCGCAGGGTGCGTGGGCACATCTCCATGCAGATCGCGCACGGCAAGTGCGCCCAGCAGGAGCCCGCCCAGCGCGAGGTGCGGCGACAGCAACTGGGGATGTCCCATCTGCGCCAGGCGGGGGCCAGCGAAGGCCAGCAGGAAACCCGCCATCGCGGCGGCGAATGGCGGCAAGGCGAGTGGCCACCGCGCCAGGGCCCAGGTCACCCAGAAGGTCGCGGCCATGGCGGCCATGACCCACAGTTGGAAGCTGGTGTCGGGCGGTAGACCGGCGACGCGGAACATGCCGTACGTCGGGACGGCCGCCACCATGGTGTCCGAGTACGCGAGCGCGTTGCGCATCGGATGGAAGAACGGCGGATCCCACAGCGAGGCGTGCAAGGGCTCGCGCAGCATCCAGCGGTAGCCGTGCTCGAGGAAGTAGTGCACCAGCCGTCCGTCGAGCACGTCGCCCTGCACGGAGCGTCCGCCATCGCGCAGGACCGGCAGGTTGGCCATGCCGACGCCGAGCAGGCACAGGAGCAGGGCGATGCCGGGCACGCGCGTCACGCGGCACACTGTGCCACAGCCCGGCAGGACCGTGGGCAGGAGACACGTGAGGAGAGGGTGTTGGAGGCGCCGCCCGGATTCGAACCGGGGATGGAGGTTTTGCAGACCTCTGCCTTACCACTTGGCTACGGCGCCAGCCTGAGGTGGAAGCGCTCGGTCAGGAGAGGCGGAGATTTGGAGCGGGAAACGGGATTCGAACCCGCGACTTCGACCTTGGCAAGGTCGCACTCTACCACTGAGTTATTCCCGCTCATGCCGAGCGACTGCGACCACGAAGTGTACCACACGGCACAGCGTGTGACGCAACCCCCACGCAACACTTTCTTGTGCCCGCGTGGACGTCAATGGGCCAGCTTCAGCCCCGCGACACCCGCGAGGATCAGTGCCAGGCTCGCGAGCCGCCAGGCCGTCGGCGGTTCGCCGAGCAGCACCATGCCGAGGACGGCCGTGCCGGCGGCGCCGATGCCTGTCCAGACTGCGTAGGCCGTACCAATCGGCAGGGTGCGGGCCGCCGCCGCCAGGCAGTACATGCTGGCCGCCAGCAGCGTCAGGGTCGCCACCGAGGGCCACAGTCGCGTCCACCCGTCCGTGTACTTCAGGCCGATCGCCCACGCGATCTCGAGGCCCCCCGCCAGCACCAGCCATGTCCATGCGCCCATGGCCCCATTGTCGACGACTCCGCGCGTCCGACCGACTCGACCGCCGCCGTCACCGCGCGTCGAAGGCACCTCGAATGATCTCCGTACGTGGGCCCTGCCCTGTCGGCCAGTCGACCGCCACGACGTCGAAACGGCAGGGCAGGTGACTCAGCCGCGCGCGCGCCAGGAACGCCTCGGCCACGCGGACGATGGTCCGCTGCTTGCGCCAGGTGACGGCCGCGGCGCCGCCCCCATAGGCACGGCCTCGCCGTGTCTTGACCTCGATGAACACGATCGTCTCGTGATCACGGGCCACGATGTCGATCTCGCCGTGGGCGACGCGAAAGCGCTCCGCGAGAATCACGTAGCCACAGGACCGGAGGGCGTCGCGCGCGGCCCCCTCGCCATCACGACCGAACTGCTGGCGCGGATCGACCCCGGGCGACGGGAGCTGGTGGGTACCGGCACTGGGCATGCCGGAGGCAATGCAGGAAGCTTACCAACCGAACGGGACCACGCGTGGGCGCCCTCCCCACGCCCGGCCACGCGCCCCGGGCAGGAACTGCGAGGGGCGGCGCGGCGGGAGGTGGCAGAAACTGCGTTGGCCTCAGGCGTTCGGGGTGCTGAGGGGCGGCGAGACGATGCCCTCCATCTGACGGAACATGCCGCGCCAGTACTTCAGGACCCGCAGGCCGTCGGTGGACACCTCACCGAGTTCGGCAAAGCAGTAGCCGTCGAACTTCATGTCCTGCAGGCTGCTGATCAGCCGCTGGAACGGGTAGTCTTCCACGTACAGATCGCGCATGTGCACCTGGCCGATGCGTGACTTCAGCAGCGCGAAGTTCTTGTCGAAGCCGCCATCCATCAGGTCGGTCGGGTTCGAATTCCAGCAGATCCAGAAGCCGGGGTGCCGGTCGGCGTAGGTCAGCATCTTGACGATGCGCGGGATGCGTTGGGTCTCGGCGCCGTGCACCTCGAGCTGGATGCGGACGCCCGCCTCGGTGGCGGCCTGCCCGCACTCGCGCAGGGCCCGTCCGATCTGCTCGAGGGTCTTCTCCTCGGGCACATCCTTGGGCAGGCCGTTCGGTCGAACCTTGACGCTCGGGCAGCCGAGGTCGCTGGCGAGCTTGACCCACTGCTTGGTCTCCTCGATGTTCTTGCGGAGCACGGCCGGGTCCGGCGAGTGATACTCGCAGGTGGTCCCGAGTCCGCCGATCTTGATGGCCGAGCCCTCGAACTGCTTGCGGACCTCGGCGCGCTGCGCGGGCGTCAGCGACAGCTCGACACCGTGGGCATGCGTCGTCCGCAGTTCGACGGCGTCGAGCCCGGCCGCCGTGAAGTTCGTGATGATCGTCGGGACGTCCCAGTCCTTCGCGATGTTGTACGTGACGGCCCCGAGCTTGAGCGCATGCCGGGCGCTGCCTGCCTGGGCCGGGACCAGCGCCGAGGGCAAGGCGTGCGCGCTGCCGGGAACGAGGGCCGCCGCCGCGGGCGCCACGAGGCCTGCGGCGAGGAAGGCGCGACGCGACGTCGCGCCGCCCGAACGGGTGTCAGTCATGCCGGGAATCCTACCGGATCGTGCAGTACACTGCGACCACTTCCCGATGCCTCGTCGACTGCCCGCCCTGATCACCCTCTCGATCGTCGTCCTGGCCTGTGCCCATGTGTGGACGCAACCGCGCGTCGCGCAGATCGACTGGCGCGCCCACGGCGCCGATGCGGCGCACACGCAGCACTCCCCCGCCGATCTGATCACGCCGGCCAACGTGTCGCGCCTGCGGGTCGCGTGGACCTACAAGACCGGTGACGGTCGTGCCGACAACCGCTCGCAGATCCAGTGCAACCCCATCGTCGTCGACGGCGTGCTCTATGCCTCGTCGGCGCAGTTGAAGATCTTCGCGCTCGATGCGGCCACGGGGCGGGAGAAATGGGTCTTCGACCCGTTTGCCGCCACGAGCGGTGATGCGCAGCACGCGCTGGGCGTGAGTCGTGGCGTCACCTACTGGGCGGACGGCGCCGACAGGCGCATCTTCATGGGCGCCGGGCCGTACCTCTACGCGCTGCATGCCGACACGGGTGTGCCGGTCGAGAGGTTCGGCGAGCGCGGACGCATCGATCTGCGGCAGGGCCTCGACACCGACGCGACGGGGCTGTCGGTGGTCTCCACCACGCCGGGTTCCATCTACAAGGACGTCATCGTCGTGCCGACGCGCCTGTCGGAAGGTCCCGGAAGGGCGGCACCGGGGCACATCCGGGCCTTCGACGTCCGCACGGGGCAGCGGCGCTGGATCTTCCACACCATTCCCCGCCCGGGGCAGCCAGGACACGAGACCTGGCCCACCGACGCGTGGCAGCGCGTTGGCGCCGCGAACAACTGGGCCGGGATGGCCGTCGACGAGGCGCGGGGCCTCGTGTTCGTGCCGACCGGTTCGGCCGCCTTCGACTTCTGGGGCGGCAACAGGCACGGCGCCAACCTCTACGCCAACTCGCTCATCGCGCTCAAGGCCTACACCGGCGAGCGCGTGTGGCACTTCCAGTTCGTCCATCACGACCTGTGGGATCGCGACCTCCCCACCGCGCCCGTCCTCGGCACGGTGACCAGAGCCGGTCGCACCGTCGACGTTGTCATGCAGGCGACCAAGACCGGCGAGTTGTACGTCTTCGAGCGCGACAACGGCACGCCGCTGTGGCCCATCGAGGACGTGCCCGTGCCGCCGAGCACGCTGCGCGGCGAGCAGGCGTGGCCGACGCAGCCCCGTTCCACGCTCCCCCCGTTTTCGCGGCAGGAGTTCTCGGAGGCACTGCTGACGTCGCGGACGCCGGAGGCGAGAGCCTTCGTCGAGCGGCAGCTGGTCGGGGCCAAGCCCTTTCACAAGTGGCAGCCTCCAAGCGAGGAAGGCACGGTGATCTTCCCCGGCTTCGATGGCGGCGCCGAGTGGGGAGGCCAGGCATTCGATCCGGCCACCGGCACGTTCTTCGTCAACAGCAACAACATGGCGTGGATCACGCACATGCTGCCGATCGACCGCACGACGGAGACGACACAGGTGGCGCGGGGGCGTCGCGCCTACCAGGTCAACTGCGCGGCCTGCCACGGCGTCGCGCGTCAAGGCGACGCGTCGCGCACCATCCCGGGACTGCTCGACATCCAGACGCGCCAGACGCGCGAGGCCGTGGCCGACGTCGTCGCGTACGGCCGCGGGCAGATGCCGATGTTCACCTGGATCCCCGAGGATGTACGCAGCGACATCGTCGCGTACCTGTTCGGAGACACGCCGAAGGAGGGGCCGAAGACGGCCGACGACGCGCTGCCGGAGATTCCGTACATCTTCTCTGGCTACACCCGCCTGCTCGACGACAAGGGCTTCCCCGGCGTGGCCCCACCCTGGGGCACGCTGACGGCGGTGGACGTGGGAGCGGGCACCATCAGGTGGCAGGTCCCGCTCGGCGATCGGCCCGAGGCGCGCGGCCCGAAGGATCCCCCGACCGGCACGGAGAACTACGGCGGGCCGGCCATCACGGCCGGCGGCGTGCTGTTCATCGGGGCGACCAACGACGAGAAGTTCCGCGCCTTCGACATGAAGACCGGCCGGACCCTGTGGGAAGCCTCGCTGCCAGCTGGCGGCTACGCCACGCCCGCGACCTACGTCGTCAAGGGACGCCAGTACGTGGTCATCGCGGCGGGTGGCGGCAAGATGGGCACCAGGTCCGGCGACACCTACGTCGCCTACGCGCTCCCCGAACCGGGGGCACGACCGCGCGCCCGTACGCGGCCGGTCGGCAGGTGACCGCCGTGTCTGCTGCGCCAGACGTCGCGCGCACGCCACGCCTGCAGTCGCTCGACGTGCTGCGCGGCGTGACCATCGCCGCGATGATGCTCGTCAACAAGCAGGGCAACGGCGACGGGTACGCGGCCCTGCAGCACGTGCCGTGGCACGGGGCCACGCCGACGGACTGGATCTTTCCGTTCTTCCTGTTCATGGTCGGCGTGGCCCTGCCCTTCTCCATCGCCAGCCGACGCCGACAGGGCGCCTCCAACGGCGAGATCATGCGCCACGCCGTGACGCGGGCCCTGATCCTGTTCGCCCTCGGCGTCTTCGAGAAGAACTTCCCGTTCCTCACCACCACCCTCGACACGTTCCGCATCCCCGGCGTGCTGCAGCGCATCGCGTTCTGCTATCTGGCGGGCACGGCGATGCTGCTGTACACCACGCGCCGGCAACAGGGCGTCATCGCGGCCGTGCTGCTGGTGGGGTACTGGGGGCTGCTGGCGTTCGTGCCCGTTCCCGGCGCCGGCGTGGTGCCGATGACTCGCGAGTTCGCCTCGCAGAACTGGGCCGCCTGGGTCGACCAGCTCACGATGGGTCGACACCTCGGCTACGGCAACCGGACGTGGGATGCCAACGGCCTGCTGTCCTCGCTGCCCTCGATCGTCTCGCTGCAGGCGGGCGTGCTGGCCGCCTGGATGCTCGAGCGTGGCCTCACGACCGCGGGAGCCAGACGACTGGCCCTGACCGGACTGGCGACGCTCGCGGCCGGGTGGGTGTGGGGCGGGTTCCAGCCGATCATCGGGCTCGGCATCATCGGCGAGCCGTCGGTCGCCAGTGCGCTGGTCTTTCCGATCAACAAGATGCTGTGGACGAGCACCTTCGTGCTCTACACGTCAGGGCTCGCGTTCCTCTGCCTGGCCGGCTGTCTGTGGCTCGTCGATCTCCATCGCCGAGCGGCCGCACCGCCGCGCTGGACCTTCCCGTTCATCGTCCTCGGCACCAACGCGATCTTCGCCTATCTCGCGTCGGGGCTCGCGGCGAAGCTGCTGCATGTGTGGCAGGTGACATCGGCCGACGGGACGCGCCTGTCGGCGTGGGACTGGGCGCAGGTGCACGTGTTCGCACCGGTGATTCCGTCGGCGCCGCTGGCCTCGCTCATCCACTCGACGTGCTACGCGCTGCTGTGGGTGGCCATCTGCGCGTGGATGTATCGCCGCCGCCTCTTCCTGAAGCTCTGACGTGGCGTTCGTCAACACCCTGCTGGCCATCCTCGTGCTGGGCGTCGGGCTCGCCATCGTCGCGCTGATGCGCGCGCGCTCGGCGACGCGCGGGGCGTACCGCGACGTCGACGGTCGCCCGATCGAGCCGCTGCGCGGTGCCGACGCCGACCTCCTGCAGGCACTCGCCGCGAGGGGCGTCGACCTGTCGGCGCCCCTCGTGGTGCACTGCATCTTGTCCGTCCCGGCGGAGGCCGCCGCCCGTGCGACGTCCGAGCGGCTGCAGAGCCACGACTTCAGGGCCGTGCGCTGGGACGTGCATGGCGCGGGCTTTCGCGTCTACGCCACCACATCGCTGGTGCCGACGGTGGCGGCCCTGGCGACCCTGCGCGCCGATCTCGAGGGGCTCTCGGTCTCGGTGGGCGGCACCTTCGAGGGTTGGGCCACCGACGCCGCGCGCTGATCGCGGCGCGCGGTTACGCCTTGACGGGCTCGAACTTGCGGGGATAGCTGCGGTTCGAATTCCACTGCGCCACGTAGATGGCGCCGGCCTTGTCGACGTAGACGTCGTGCGGATGGTTGAACGTGGCATTGAACGGCACGAGCGGCTTGAGCACGCCGTTCTCGTAGACCGGGGCTTCTCCACCGACGGCCGACACCACCTTGTCCTGCGCGTCGAGGATCAGGATCATCGCGTTCAGGCTGGCGATGGCCAGGTGGCCGTTGGCCATCGGCGCGACGTTGCTCGGCTGCGAACCGGGCACCGCCACCGTCCGCAGCAGTGCGCCCTTCGGCGAGAACCACTTGAGCAACGCGTTGGCGCGGTCGCACACCAGCAGTTCCTCGGTGCCCCGACGCGTGTCGACGTAGATCGCATGCGGCTGCTTCAGGTTCTCCGGCGCCGCGCCGGCGCCGCCGAACGTCTCGATGTACTTCCACTCGGGATCGAAGTGGTGAATGAAATGCGAGCCATAGCCATCGCTGATGTAGAAGTCACCAGCCTTCATCACCGCGACGTTGGTGGCGTGGTACTTCGACAGGTCCGGGTACTTCGCCGCCAGCGCGTCGGCATTCAGCCGCTTCACCTCGCGGCCGTCCGGGGTCAGCAGGGCGATGACCGAGGCCTGGTGATCGGTGATCCACAGCAGTTCGTCACCACGCGCGTCCACCTGGAACTCGAGCGCATGCGCCGCGGGGAAGCGGTTCTCCCGCTTGGCGACGAACGTGCCGTCCTTGCGATAGGTAATGATGTTGTTCCGCTTGTCGTTGGTCAGCAGGACGATGTGGCCATCGCGATTCTCGGTGATGGCGTGGCAGTCCTCGACCGGTACCTCGGCGCGATCGAGGCGGCCCCAGCCGACGATCTCGCGATAGCGGAAGGCCCCCTGTCCGAGGGTCTCCGGTCCGGCGGGCGCGGCAGCGGCTCGAGTGTCTGTCGTGAGGGTCGTGGCGATTCCTGCGGCGACGGCGCTGGCAGCGCCCGTCAACATCGTGCGGCGGTTCATCGGTCGGTCTCCGGGGCTGGACAAGCGCCGCCATCATAGATCAGTCGGTCAGTGGCCGGCGACGACGCCGATCGACTGGTCGAGGATGTCGATGGCGATCCTCGCCTGTGCTCGGGTCAGCACGAGCGGCGGCGACAGGCGGATGGTGTTGCGGCCCGCGCCGAGGATGAGGAGGCCGCGCGCGAACGCCTCATCGACGACGCGATCGCGCTCGGCCGTCGCACGCACCTTCGTCGTCCGATCCCGGACGAGCTCGATGCCGATCATCAGGCCCTTGCCCCGCACATCACCAATCAATGCGTGCTTGCGCTGCAGGTCGCGCAGCCCATCCAGCAGGTAGCCGCCGACGTCGGCGGCGTTGGCCACGAGCTGTTCCTGCAGCAGGCGAATGGTTGCGAGCGCGGCGGCACACGACACGGGATTGCCGCCAAAGGTGCTGGCGTGCGCGCCAGGGGTCCACTCCATCACGCCCGCTCGCGCCGTGGCGACCCCCAGGGGCAATCCCGAGGCGATCCCCTTGGCCATCGTCACGATGTCGGGCTGGACGCCGAAGTGTTCGATGGCGAACAGCTTGCCGGTGCGGCCCATGCCCGCCTGCACTTCGTCGACGATGAGCAGGCTGCCGTACTGCTGCGTGAGGGCGCGCAGCCGCTGGTGGAACTGCGGCGGCGGCACCAGGTAGCCGCCTTCGCCCTGAATCGGCTCGACGACGATGGCGGCGAGTTCGTCCGGCGAGACGAGATGGACCATGACCTTGTCCTCGAGATACTCGAGGCACTCGGCCTGACACGAGTCCGGCGTGAGGCGCACCGGGCAGCGATAGCACTCGGCGTACGGCGCGTGGAACACGCCTGGCGCCGTGGTCGCCCCGAACCCCTTGCGCTGGACGCTGCGGCTCGCCGTCAGGGACAGCGCGCCCATGGTGCGGCCGTGGAACGACCCGAGGAAGGCGACCAGGAAGGGCCGTTTCGTCGAGTAGCGGGCCAGCTTGATCGCCGCTTCGTTGGCCTCGGCGCCCGAGTTGCCGAAGAACGATCGGCTCGGGCCCGGCATCGGCGCCGCGGCCGACAGCACCTCGGCGAGCCGGACCTGCGGCTCGTAGTAGAAGTCCGTCCCCGACATGTGCAGGTAGCGCCCGGCCTGCTCGACGATCGCGGCCACGACCTCGGGATGCGAATGGCCGGTCGAGTTGACGGCGATGCCGGCCGCACAGTCGAGGAACACGTTGCCATCCACGTCCTCGACCATCGCCCCTTCGCCGCGCGCGATGACGAACGGATAGCCGCGCGTGTAGGACGGCGACACGACGTGCCCATCCCGTTCGATGATCGCCCGGGCGTTCGGCCCGGGCAACGCGGTCCTGAAGTGTGGCGACTGTGGCAGCGTGCTCATTTGCGTTTCCAGATCGTGCCCGTCGGGCTGTCCTCGAGGATCACGCCGCGCGCATCGAGTTCGGCGCGGAGGCGATCGGCTTCGGCGAAGTTGCGCATGCGACGGGCCTGCACGCGCGCCGCCATCAGCGCATCGAGTTCGTCCTGGGGAATCGGCGGCGCCGATTCCTCCTGCCGGCGCAGGGCGATGACGCCGAGCACCTTGTCGCAGTCGGCGAAGAACGTCAGCGTCGCCTCGGCCTGCGCACGCGACAGCGTGCCGGCATCGACGGCCGCATTGGCCTCGCGCAGGAGTTCGAAGACGGCGCCGAGGGCGCCCGGGACGTTGACGTCGGCCTGGAGTTTGTCGCGGAAGTCGGCCCGGGCCGTCTCCAGTCGAGCCTCCCAGCCATCGGCGCCCGTGCCGTCCTTGACGCGCTCGAGGCGCAGCACGCAGTCGTAGAGGCGCTTGACCGCTTCCTCGGCCTGCTGCAGCGTCGCCCACGAGTAGCGCAGCTGCTTGCGGTAGTGCACCGAGATGAGCAGGAAGCGCAGGGCCGAGGCACGATAGCCCTGATCGAGGATGTCGCGGATCGTGAAGACGTTGCCCAGCGACTTGGACATCTTCTCGCCGTCGTCCATGAGCAGGTGCTCGACATGGAACCAGAAACGGGCGAACTGATGACCGGTGGCGCCTTCGGCCTGCGCGATCTCGTTCTCGTGGTGCGGGAAGATCAGATCGACGCCGCCGCAGTGGATGTCGATCGGGGCCGGCCCCAGCAACCGCAGCGCCATCGCCGAGCACTCGATGTGCCAGCCGGGGCGTCCGGGGCCGACGCCGCAGTCCCACGTCGGCTCGTCCGGCTTGGTCGCCTTCCACAGCACGAAGTCGCGCGCGTCTTCCTTCTCGTACTTGTCGCTGTCCACGCGCGCCCCGCTGATCATCCCGGCGTGGTCGAGCCGCGCGAGTTGCCCGTACTGGGGCAGCGTCGAGATCTTGAAGTAGATCGACCCTTCACTCCGGTAGGTGTGCCCGCGTGACTCGAGGGCGGCGATCATGTCGGCCATCGCCACCAGGTTCTCCTGGTCGGTGGCGCGGGGCGTGTCCTCGGGCGCTTCGAGCCCGAGCGACGCGGCGTCCTCGCGGAAGGCCTCGATGAAGCGCGTCGTGTACTCGCGCAGCGGCACCCCGGCCTTCTGCGACTCGGCGATCGTCTTGTCGTCCACGTCGGTGAAGTTGGTGACGTGGTGCACCTCGAAGCCGGCCACGTGCCGCAGGGTGCGGCGCAGCAGGTCCACCGCGAGGAACGTGCGGAAGTTGCCGATGTGCCCGCGGGCGTACACCGTGAGGCCGCACGCATACATGCGGACGACACCGTCACGCTGTGGCGCGAACTCTTCTTCCTGACGGGACAGCGTGTTGTAGAGACGCATGGGAGCTCGGACGAGAGTCGGATCCCGGGGACCGGGACCAGGAACCTGAAGAACCGTGCCGGCGCGGACGCCGCGGGCGGCCGCCGCGCAGGCGCGCGGCGCCGGTCAGGCGCAGCGGCAGGAGACCCGACAGTGCACGTCGGCGCCGGACACGTCGCACGCGACGTCGATGTCCGGGGTGGTCGCGCCCACCAGGGCGGGCACCTCGGGGGTGTCTCCGGATGCGGCCCAGCGCAGGTCGCCGCGCAGGCGATTGCCCTCCCGTGCAAAGACCATGGCGACGTCGCCCGCGACGGCCGCACGGTTGTCGGTGATCCAGGTCACCACCGCCTGCACGGCCGTGGCGAAGGGCTGCGCGTGCGGGGGATCGCCAGCCAGCGCCCCGACACGGCCGACCAGCGCACGGACGGCGTCCGCGAGGCGGCCATCAGGCGCGTACGTCACCGCCAGCGGCAAGGCAGGGGCGTCGTCGCGAGGCTCGGTCATACGCAGGGATTCTATAGCGAAAAGCGCTCGAAGATGGACCGCGCGGCAGCCACGTCCGCCCCGATCTGGCTGACCAGGGCCTCGACGCCGGCGAAGGCCTGCTCGCCGCGCAGACGCTGGACGAACGCGAGCCGGACGCGGGCGCCATAGAGGTCGGGATTGACGTCGAGCAGGTGCGTTTCGACGCTCACCCGTCCCTGGTCCTCGAAGGTGGGACGCACGCCGATGTTGGTCACCGCGGCGTGGATCCGATCGTCCACCGTGAGCGTGGTGGCATACACCCCGTGCGGCGGCATCAACTCGTTCTCGGAGTCGATGTTGGCCGTCGGAAAGCCGATCTGCCGGCCACGAGCGGCCCCGGCGACCACGGTGCCGTCGATGTAGTAGTGATGCCCGAGCAGCGCGCCGGCCTCGTCCACGCGGCCTTCGCTGATGAGCCGACGCACGCGCGTGCTGCTGACGACGAAGTCCTTGTAGCGGACCGGGTCGATCTTCTCGGCGCGGAAGCCGTAGAGCTGGCCGAGGTCACGGAGCAGCGAGAAGTTGCCGGTGCGATCGCGGCCGAACAGGAAGTTGCCGCCGACCCACACTTCGGCCACGCCCAGCCACTCGACCAGCACGCGCCGCACGAACGTATCGGGGTCGAGGCGCGACAGCTCGTGATCGAAGTGCACCAGCGCGACCCCCTCCATGCCGGCACGCGCCAGCGCTTCGATGCGCTGCGGCGTCGTCATCAGCAGCGCGGGGGCCTTGTCGGGGCGGAGGACCCGCGGCGGATGCGGGTCGAAGGTCATCACGAGGGGCGTGCCGTGGCGCTCGCGCGCCTGGCGGCAGACGCGGTCGAGAATCTTCTGATGGCCGCGGTGCAGGCCGTCGAAGTTGCCCAGCGCGACCACGGGGTACGGCCAGCGGCCTGGCCGGGGCGGGTCGTCCGGGAAGCGAATGACCTCCACCCGGAGGCGCGTGCCGTGTCGTACGTCCGTCATGATGACGTGCCGGGCAGGGTCACCGACAGGCCATCATACGCCAGCGCCATGCCCTCAGGCAGGCGCGCGTTGGTCTCGGCATGCCCCAGGTCGTGGCACATGTGGGTGAACAACGTGCGCCGGGCCCCGGTGCGTCGCGCCGCGTCGACGGCCTCCGCGAGCGAGAAGTGCGTCGGGTGCGCGCGGTCGCGCAACGCGCCGATGACCAGCAGATCGAGCCCCTGCAGCAGCGCCCACGACTCGTCGGGCACCTGGCTGCAGTCGGTCAGGTAGGCGAACGATCCAATCCGGTAGCCATGGATGGGTCGCTGCCCGTGCAGGATGGGCACGGGCAACCAGGGGGTGCCGGCAATCTCGAAGGGCGACTCGACCACCACGGGGACGAGCCGCGGCACGCCCCCACCGAGTTCGGCCGGCGCGCTGAACGCATAGGCGAAGATCCGCTGGAGTTCCGCGATCGTGAGCGCGTCGCCATGCACGGACAGCGTGCCACCGCCCTTCAGCGCGATGAAGCGCCGCAGTTCGTCGAGACCGAAGATGTGGTCGGCGTGGCTGTGGGTGTAGACGACGGCATCGACGCGGGTCAGCTGCCACCGCAGCGCCTGGCTGCGCAGGTCGGGCGTCGTATCCACGAGCACCTGCGTCCCATCGTCGTGCGTGACGACGATGGAGGCGCGGAACCGGGTGTCTTCCGGCGCATCGGACCGGCACACGGCGCAGGCGCAGCCGATCATCGGGATGCCCTGCGAGGTGCCGGTGCCGAGGAACGTGACGCGCACGCTACGGGGCGACGATGCGGGAGGGGCCCTTGCGGGACGCCTCGACGTACTTGAGGCGGAGCTCGTACAGCGCGCCTTCGAGGAACCGTCGCTCGTCTTCGGTGAGGTTGTTGCGGGTCTTCTCCTGCAGCATCGTCAGCACGTCGATGGCGTGCCCGGCCGAGACGAGGTTGACGGAGGTCATGCCGGTCATCGGGTCGGGCTGGTCGCCGAGGTACATGGCGGCGGCCATCACGAGCCCCGAGATGTAGCCCACGAACGTGAGAGACGGGTCGACCGGCTCGGACATCTTCGGATGCTAGCATACGGGCCTTGACGTCCATGCCCCCTGCCGATGCCGGTGCTGCATTCGCGAAACTGGTCGAAATCATGGCCCGATTGCGCGGTCCGGACGGATGTCCGTGGGACCGCGAGCAGTCGCTCAAGACACTGGCGCGCTTCGTCCTCGAAGAAGCCGCCGAGGTGGTGGACGCGATCGACCGCGAGGATGCCGACGGACTCCGTGAAGAGGTCGGCGACCTGATCTTCGAGGGCGTGTTCCTCTCGCAGGTCAGCCAGGACGACGGCGGCTTCGACGTCACCGCGGCGCTCGAGACGGTGTCCGCCAAGCTGATCCGCCGCCATCCGCACGTGTTCGCGACCGAAGACACGCTGACGCCAGACGAGGTTCTGGCGCAGTGGGACGTGATCAAGGCGCAGGAAAAGGCCGAACGCGGCGCCACGCCGGCGTCGGTGCTCGACGGCATCCCGGTGGCGCAGCCGGCCCTCTCACGGGCACGCGCGATCTGCAGCCGCGTGGCCAAGGTCGGGTTCGACTGGCCGACGCCGGCGGCCGTCCTCGAGAAGCTCGACGAGGAGACGCGCGAGGTGCACGAGGCGATCGCGTCCGGCGACCGTGACGCGATCGAGGACGAGATCGGCGACATGCTGTTCGTCATCGCCAACCTCGCTCGCAAGCTCGACGTCGACGCCGAGTCGGCACTCCGGCGCGCCAACCTGAAGTTCAGCCGGCGGTTCGGCCAGGTCGAGGCGCGGCTCGCGCAGGAGGGCCGGCCCGTGGGTGAGGCGTCGCTGGACGAGATGGAAGCGGCGTGGCAAGCCACCAAGCGCGCCGAGGCGGGCCGCCCGTAAGGCTTCCCTCGAGGCCGTTGGCGGTGCGCACGAGCAGCACACGCCCGTTGGTGGCCAGCTGGATCGCGCCGTCCCGATCGGTGCGCAGCAGCGGCACGCGCCGCTCCGCGAGACGGCGCAGCACGGCGCTGGCCGGGTGTCCGAAGCGATTGCCGCGCCCCATCGATCCGACCGCGAGGACCGGCGAGAGCGCATCGAGCAGCCGCGCGCCCGAGGACGAGGCACTGCCGTGGTGCGGCAATCGCACGACCGCCAACGGCATCGTCGACAGCCGCGGGATCAGGCGGTCTTCGATGCCCTGCGACACGTCGCCGGGCAGCAGCAGCCCGAAGTCCCCCAGTTGCAGCCACAGCACCACCGAGTCGTCGTTGCGGACGCGTCGTCGCTCCCAGTCCGGCCGCTCCGGATGCAGCACCGACAGGCGCGTCGAGGCGTCCCCGAGCCGTTCTCCGGCAGCCAGCCAGCGCTGACGGGCGCCGACCTGTGCGGCTGCGGTGACAATCGCTCCCTGCCGGGGCTCGCCCACGACGTCGATGCCCGCGAGGCTCTCGCGAGGCCGCAGGCGCTTGATCACCGTGGGCATGCCGGCCGCGTGATCGGGATGCGCGTGCGTCACGACGACACGGTCGATGGCGCGATGGCCGAGTGCCCAGAGGGCAGGAGACGTGACGCGTTCCCCTGTGTCGAAGGTCTCGCTGATGCTGCCGCCGGCGTCGACCAGCCAGGTCCGCCCGGACGGAAATCGGATGACGGTGGCGTCGCCCTGCCCCACGTCGAGGAAGGTCACGAGCAGCCACGGCTCCGCAGGCCAGCTGGCGCGTTGCCACCGGGTCGCCGCGCGCCACGTCCACGGCGCGGGCGCGCTGTGCTCGACACCGCCCGTCAGCATCCAGACGAGGCAGCCCATCACCGTGAGCCCCGTCAGCGCGCCGAGGCCGGCCCTGGCGCGGAGGCCTCGTCGTGACCACGATGCCCTGCCGCACCGACCGCACGACGACGACACCAGTGCGACACAGCACCGTGCGCAGACGACGAGGGCCAGGTAGTAGGTCGCGAGCACGGGTGTCGATGGCGGAGGGACTTCGTGCACGAGCCACGGGGCCACCGACACGATGTCGGCACTGCGCAGCAGCACGCGCACCGCGTGCGCGGCCACCACGCCGATGCCATCGCCCACCGGGGGCCAGAGCGCAGCCGCCGGAACCAGGGCGAGCCCGGCCACCTGCACGACGCCCATGGCCGGTACCGCCAGGAGATTGGCGAGCACCCCGGCGACCGTGGCCACGTGGAACCAGCGGGCGCTGATGGGCAGCAGCACTGCCTCGACCGCAATGGTCGCGCCGACCAGCGCCGCGCCCAGCGTTGCGCCACGCCGGGCCCAGTGGGCCACCCCGGCGTGTGCCGGACCACCGGAGGACGACCACGCTGCCGCTACCAGGACGAGCGTGCCCGCGGCGCCGAACGACAGCACGCAGCCGGCGTCGTGCCACGCAAGCGGGTCGCCGAGCCACTGCAGTCCCGCAGCGACGCACAGCGCCTGCAGGGCCGGCGTCCGCAGATCCCACCAGCGCGCCGCGACCACGACGCCAGCCACCGTGACGGCCCGCGACACCGACGCCCCACCGTCCACCACCACGGCGAAGCCGAGCAGGGCCGCGCCGAGCCACACCACGCCGAGCTTCGCCCCGGCGCCCGCAGCACGCGGCAGCCACACCAGGAGCGCGAGCCAGATGCCGACATTGCCGCCGGAGATGGCCACCACGTGATACACGCCGGCGTGTTGCAGGTCGCGCACGAGTTCGGCCTCGAGGCTGCTGCGATCGCCGATGAGGATGGCCGCCACCGTCGCGGCGGCCACCGGTTCGCGCACATGGCGCAAGACGACGAGACGCACCCGTGCGCGGACCGCCGCCGCCCACTCCTCCCACCAGGGTCCCGGCGTGGTCTCCACGAGGGACGCGCTCTTGATGGTGGCAAACAGCCGCAGCCCGCGCCGGGCCAGCGCGCGCTCCGTGTCCGTCACGCCGAAGTTGCGGTAGGGCAGCGGGCGACGGAGCGAGGACACGGGTGCCCGGATGTGTCGCCCGCGGGTCCAGGAGGCGCGGGAGGACTCGCCGGACTCGCCAGCAACCGTGGCCCGCACGCCCACCCGTGCCTCGTGCCACACGCCGCGCCATCGCAACCGTCGCACCTCCAGGTCCAGGGAGGCGCCTCCGCCGGGCGCGCGTGACGCATCACGCCGCAGCACGCCCGCGATCTCCACGGCCTCGCCGGCGGCCGTCGCCGCCTCGACGTCGGCGGGTCCCACGCCTGGCGGGTCCCAGGCGCGCGCCTCGGCGAGGGCCCCCATCGCGACGCCCAGGCCGAGCGCCGCCGTCACGACGAACGGGCGCGCGATGCGCGCGTGGCCGGCCCAGGCCAGGCGAGCGGCCACGACGAGCACGGCGCACGCCAGCACCAGCCAGCGCGCGGCGATCTCCGGCGCGAATCCGGCGGCCCCGCCGATCAGGCATCCGGTCACGACGGCAGCCACGCACGCGGCCAGCGGAGTCACGTCGCGCAGCGAGAGCAAGGGCGATGCCGTGACGCCTGCTCAGCCGATGCTGACGAATCCCCGGACATTTCGCGCGGTGTCGCGGGCACGGCTGGCGTGACGTTGCAGTAAGTGCCACCTGCGCGCGGCGCGAGCAGCGCAGCAATGGCAACGAGGCCCGCCGGGCGCGCGCTGGGTGTCAGCGATTCGGGGGAACTGCTCGGCGACCGCTGCGGACTGTCACATCGCGCGTGCCCAGGTCAGGCCCAGGCGAGCCGCTTGCCGAGCGGGTCTCGGTCCCGCGGCACGCGTGCACGGCCGCGATGGTCGAGCGTGGGGCGGCGCCAGCACGTGACACGACGACTGAATCAGCACCACCGTCTCGACCGGCGTCGGGGACCAGTCACCCCTGTGAACCAGTTGGTCCACCGATGCCATCTGAGCGTCCCCGCGCGGCGTGAGGATGGATGGCGGGCCGCGCCCGGCGCGGCGCCCCGTCGACGCCCCGGTCGGCGACGCGGACAACGTGCCGCCGTGGCAAGGCGCGCATGGCACGAGCGCGTCAGACGGCGTGGGTCGGGGAATGGCGAGAGGCGCGCGGTCGTCTGGGGGGCGGCCGAGGCGCGGCGCGGCGCCGGGTCGCGGGTCGGATCG
>LNFM01003492.1_pt1 | contig 31987 bp, 35 predicted proteins | sample 596031 | NCBI WGS metagenome assembly LNFM01 (sample SAMN04254537, study PRJNA301005) | activated carbon metagenome | isolation source: dual media filters at the Ann Arbor, Michigan drinking water treatment plant | place: USA: Ann Arbor | reverse complement strand
CCTCACCCCAACCCTCTCCCCGCAGGCGGGGAGAGGGGGCAAGAGGGAGAGCGCGCGCGGGTCTACGCCGCCGCGCCCTTCATCACCTCGCCGGTATACGTACCCGTCGACTCGCCGTCCTGCATCGTCAGCGCGCCGTTGACGATGGTGGCGCGGATGCCCTCGGCTTTCTGCACCAGGCGGCGCGCGCCGCCGGGCAGATCGGTCTCGACCTTGGGCAGGCAGGGGCGCACGCGGTCGGCCTCGAACAGCACGAGGTCGGCCTTGTAGCCCTGCTTCACCAGCCCGCGATCCTTCAGCTCGAACGCCTCGGCGATATCGTGCGTCATCTTGCGCACGGCGTGCTCCAGCGTGAAGGCACGGCGGCGGTTCACCCAGTAATGCAGGAAATGCGTCTGCAGGCAGGCGCCCATCTCCTGCGCCGAATGCGCGCCGGCGTCCGAGAAGGTCGCGAGCGTCGAGTCGTACTTCAGCATGCCGAGCACGTCCTCGCGATCCTCGTTGGCCACCGGCCAGACATAGATCTGGTCGGGGTTGTCGAGCGACAGCTCGATCATCGTCTCGACCGGATGCGTGCCCCGGGCGCGCGACAGCTCGGCCACGGTCTGATCGTCCCAGTCCATGTTCTTCAGCGCGAAAAGCTGCTCGTAGTCGGGCTTGCGTGGATCGAGCGTCGCCGCACCACCGCCCTGCAGCACGTTGTCCTTGGGCTTCATGCGCTGCTCGGCCGCGATCAGCGCCCGCCGCCGCGCCGGATCGCGCAGCATCCGCAGCTGCTCGGGCAGCGGGCGCGCGCGCACCTCGCGCCATTCCGGCAGCACGTCGTAGGGCAGATAGGATTTCAGTGAGTAGATCGCGTTGATCGAGCGCGTGCTGGCCTGGCCGAACATCCGGCCGCCGGCGCGGTTGGCGTCCTCGATCGCCTGGGTCTGCGTGCGCCACGACACCGGATCGACGCCCTGGCGTGTGCTGACCACGCCGAACATCACCGTGCGCTTGTAGGTCAAGGTCAGATGCCGCAGCCGCTCGAGCATGGCGACGTTGGCGCCGTGGTTCAGGTTGTCGGAGCCGATCTGCAGGATGCCGGTGTTGAGCTCGGCCATCGCCGCGACCATGCGCTCGACCTCGTCCCACGAGGCCAGCCGGCTGGCCACCGGCGTGCCGTCGGGCGTCATGTGGGTGTGCGAGCGCGAGGTCGACACACCGATCGCGCCGGCGCGCATCGCCTCCTGCGCCATGCGCGCCATGGTGGCGATCTCGTCCTCGCTCGCCGCCTCGCTGACCGCGCGGCGGCCCATGACATACATGCGCAGCGCCGAATGGCCGACATACATCGCGTAGTTCAGCGCCTTGGGCCGACGCTCGACGGCCTGCAGGTAGTCGGCGAAGGACTCCCAGGTCCAGTCCATGCCGGCGGCCATCGCCGCGGCGGGGATGTCCTCGACGTAGGACAGGCAGTTGGCGTACCAGTCGCGATCGGCCGGCTTGCAGGGCGCCAAGGTGAAGCCGCAGTTGCTCATCACGACGGAGGTCACGCCGTTGTAGCAGGACGACGTGCCCAGCGGATCCCACATCACCTGCGCGTCCATGTGGGTGTGGCCGTCGATGAAGCCCGGCGCCACGACGAGGCCATCGGCGTCGATCGTCTGGCGAGCGGTGTCGCTCAGACGCCCGATCGCGCTGATGCGGCCGTCGGTGATGCCGACATCGGCGGTGATGCGATTGGCACCCGATCCGTCGACCACGGTGCCGCCACGAATGAGAAGATCGAACATCACGTACCTCCCGCCGATGCCATGCTCTTACCTTCCCCCTCCGTGGGAAGGTAGACCGGAAGTCCACATACGATAGCCCTGGAGCCTCAGCGTAGTTGTTTCGCCTGTGAAGTCGATGGCGTCTGTGATGCCGTATCCGCAGGCCAGCATCGGCGCGGTGAGCGGTTGCGAGACCGCGACCACCTTGCCCCAGGAGCGTCCACCGCATCTCAAGCGCTGCTTTCTCGGTTCATCTGGCGACGGCGTGGCCGAGCAGCACCGGCTTGAGGTTGCGGGCGGCGAAATCGAAGAAGGCGCGCACGCGTGGCTGGCGGCGCAGTTGGCGGTGCGTCACCAGGAAGATGGGGTAGTTGAGCTCGGGCAGCGCGCCCAGCAGGTCGACGAGATCGTCGTCGCGCGCGGCGTGCACCGCCGGCAGCGGCGCCAGGCCGGCGCCCGACTTCACCGCGAGATGCGCGCTGGGCACATTGGCGCAGCGCGCCGCGACCGGCGCCCGCTTGGCGTGCGTGCGCATCCAGCGCGACGCCGGCGTGCGCTCCAGCTCGTCGGTCAGCTCGATGGTCGGAAAATGCGCGATGTCGCGGGCGGTGGCCGGCTTGCCGTGGCGGCGGATGAAGCTGCGGCTGGCGTAGAGGCGCCACGGCAGGTCGACGATCTTGCGGGCGACGAGATCGCCGGGACCACAGCCGCCGCCGCGGATAGCGATGTCGGCCTCGTCGCGCGTCAGGTCGAGCAGCCGCTGTTCGAGCAGCATCTCGACCCGCATGCCGGGATTGCGCGCCTGGAAGGCGTCGATGAAGCCCGACTGGATGATGCGCTGCCCCAGGGTCACCAGCGCGGTGACGCGGATCGGTCCGGCGCGCCCGGCATCGAGCAGCGCCACCGCGCGCTTGAGGTCGGCGACGGCGAGCTCGACCTTCTCGACAGGACCGAGCAGGGCCTGGCCTTGCGCCGTCAGCCGATAGCTGGCGTCGCGGCGCTCGACGACGGCGAAGCCCAGCGCCGCCTCGATCGCGCGCAGGCGGCGCTGCACCGTCGAGGGATCGATGGAGAGGCCGCGCGCCGCGGCGCCGACGCTGCCGGCGCGCGCCACGGCGAGCACGACGCGTAGATCGTTCCAGTCGAGCGTGCCGGGGCCCCGCATTCTTGCCTCGCTCGACGGCAAACTCGCGGCTGCGCGCACCTCGCGGCCTCCTGCTAGGGATGTCGGCGTCACGTTACAGGAGTGCCCGCGATGAAGCGATCCACCGTTGTCGCCACGCTGCTCGTTCTCGGTCTCGGCCTCGCCGCCACGAGCGTGCCCGCCCAATCGCCCGGCACGCGCGCGGACGAGGAGGCGATCCGCAAGGTGATCACCACGATGACCGAGGAATTCAACCGCCACGACGCGGTGGGCGCGACCCGCATGTACGCCGACGGCGCGCGGCTGGTGACGGTGCGCGGCGAGGTGATGGACGGCCGCGCGGCGATGGAGAAGGGGCTGGCCTCGATCTTCGCCACCCGCGCGCGCAACGCCATGCATCGCACGCTCGACGTGTCGATCCGCTTCATCCGCCCCGATGTCGCGCTGGCGCATGTCACCAACGAGCTGAGCGGCCTCGTCGCCCCGGATGGCCAGGCGCTGCCGGCGCACAAGGAGCTCAGCCTGCGCGTCTTCGCCAAGGACGGCGGCACGTGGCGCGTCGAGGCCTTTCACAACACGATGGTCCGTCCCTTCGACGCGCCCACGCGCTGAACGCTACGCGCTGCCTTCGCTGTTCATCCGCCGGAGCATCTCATGGAAGAAGCTGTAGTCGTCGAACCAGCCGGCGCGGGTCAGCTTATGGGTGGCGGCGACGCGCATCGCGGTGTCGCCCAGCCGGGGCGAGGCGGGCGAGAGCTTCCACGCCTGCATCAGCGGGTGGCGCCAGATCTCGGCCAGCGCGCCCATGCGCAGCAGGATGCGCTCGGGCAGCGCCGGGTCGTAGCCGAAGCGGTCGTCGAGCAGCTCCAGCATCAGCGCGCGCAGGCGCTTGGCATCGCTATGCGTCACGCCGTGCAGCAGCGTGCGGCCCTCGAGGAATTCCTCCTCGAGCACGGGCGCGTGCAGATCATCGGGGTGGTGCCGGTGGTGTGTCATGGGCGGTCCGTCGATGGCTTGAGCTCGAGGATCAAGACGCGAAGCGACAGCGAGAGCGTCTTGATCATTGTCCCCACCACCCCCTTTAGGGGGTGGTGGGGACAGGGGGATCGGAAGGCATCGGAAGGGCATCGGAAGCCCCATCGGCAGGGGGATCGGAAGCCGTCAGCAGGGCATCGGCAGGGATCGGAAGGGGGATCGGAAAGCATACGGCGGCACATCGGCGCTCACGCTCCGGCATTTCCGATGTGGACTTCACCCGGCAGGGTCATGTCCTTTGGCCGTATGTAGAGGCGTCGCTTGCTCGGCGAGCCGAGCTCGACACGCACGATCCTGCCCGCCGCCAGCAGGCGATCCTGCGCGGCGGCCACGGCCTGGAAGCTCCAGTGCCGACCCGACGGCAAGGCGCGCAGGCGGGTCGGCAGGCCGTTGCGCACGTTGGCATCGGCGGGCACCAGCGCGCCGTCGACCACCAGCTTGCGCAGGCCGGCGAGCACGGCGTTGTCGAGCTCGATCCGCTCGACCATGCCGCCGCTGCGCACCGCGTCCTCGCGCACGAAGACGTGGTCGCGCCAGACGAGCTTCAGGCGCTCGCCGAGCGGGCCGTAATTGTTCTTCATCAGCTTCAGGGTTCGGGCATCGGTGTCTTCGTCCTCGTCGGCCGCACTCGATGGTTTGGTGAGATAGAGGCGGCCGCGCGCGGTGTTGTGCCAGGCGGTGCTGCCGCTTAAGCCCGAGCCGCTGGCCAGGCCAGTGAGCGAGGGATGCGCGCAGAGGATCACGCCGCCGTCGTTGATCTTCGCCAGCCGGCGCAACGCGTTGATGAACTGGCGCGCCTGGCTGCGGACGTTCTCGTTGCCGAGGAAGGTGTCGGCGACGGTGTCGATGATGATCAGCTCGGCGCCGGTGTCACGGATCGTGTGCTCGAGCTGGCGGTAGAACGGCGTCTCCTCGCCCTCGTCGGTGCGCCGATCGAAGACCATCAGACCATTCTCCTCGCCGACGCGGCTGAGGATGCTCATGGCGCTGAGGTCGTCCATGGTGCAGCGGTAATGGGCGTTGATATGCGCCTGGCGGAAATGCAGCTCTTCGAGATCGTCCTCGCAGAAGATCGCCAGCGACGGCACCGGATCGGCGTGCGGCGCCAGGCCAAGGAACGGGTTGGCGGTGGCCATCGCCGTGGCGAGCTGCTGCGCCAGCAGCGACTTGCCGACGCCGCCATCGCCGTTGAGCATGGTCACCGTGCCGCGGATCAGCATGCCGGGGATCAGCCAGCGCCGCTCCGGAATGGGCTTGCCCATCCAGGCGGTCGGGCTGTGCGGGACGAGTCGGGCGATCGCGCTCATGCCGCGGCCCTCAGCATGTCGTTGAAGTCGCCGAACGCCTGAGGCGGCGGCACAAGACGCGCGGCGCGTCCCCTACGGCGGAAATGCGCGCAGGCTTCACGCGCCAGCCGCAGTCCCGATTCACCGTTGTCGGCGAAGATCACGACCGTGCGACACACCTCAGGCAGGCGCACCGATTTCAACCGCGACGCGCCCAACGTCGCCCAGACCGGCAGCGCGTAGAGCTGACGTGCCGACAGTGCCGTTTCGACGCCCTCGGCCAGGCCGAGCATTGCCGCCGGCGGATCGAGCCGCACCGCGCCGTCGCACATCGGCCCCAGCCCGGCCTTGGCCGGATCGAGCGCCGCTTTGGCGCGGCCATCGTCGCTCAGCCAGGTGCGCTGGATCGCCGTGACCTCGCCCTCGCTGTCCTGCACCGCGGCGATCAGCGCCGGATGCGACGTGAGGCGGAAATTGTGCTCCAGCCGATGCAGGTAGCGCAGGCAAGATGGCAGCCGGCCCGCCACGCCGCGCGCCCGCAGATAGACCTCGCCCAAGGTGCCAGCGACAGGCTCGGCCGCCTCCCACAGCGCACGGGCACGGCGCTGCTTGCGCAGCGCCGCCTGGTCTGGCCGCTCCGCCGAGAGCCGCACCGGCGCCCGTACCGGACCGTGCGAGTGGGCGCTCTGGGGCCACAGCCCCATGCCGCGCAGGGTGGCGATCACGTCGCGCCCCGCGCAGCCGGCGAAGCAATGCAGCAGCACGCGCCCGTCGCGCGTGCTGGTCACCGACAGCGAGGGCGTGCCGTCCTGATGCGCCGGACATCGGCACATGCCGTGGTTCGACGACCATCGGCCGCGAAGCGCGGCGACGAGAGCGCGGGCGTAGTCTGATTTCATGGTGGCATCCCGGACAGGTTGAGGTTACCTCCCGGACTTCATATTTACGCAATTTAGAAAATAATCAAGCTATTGATTCCTGATTTGTTCCCATTAGAGTCGGGCGCATGACCACCCGAGGATCCCTGTCACGCCTCGAGAAGGACTGGCCGCAACGCGTCGACGTGGCCATCCCGCCGGGTGGATTCGGCTGGCGTTTCAAGCACTTGCTGTGGTCGGCCCGGAACTGCGGCAGCCCCCGGCACTGGGAGGAGCGGGGCCATCTGGTCTTCGCGTTCTACGATGGCATCGACACCGCTGCGTTCCGCGACTGGCTGGCGGCCTCCAGTATCGATTGGCGCTGTCCGCCGGAATGGCCGCAGGTCGAGCCAGCCCCGCCACTGGGCGCGCCGGCGCCCGAGCCCGCCGCCCCTGTCAGCCGCCTCGATCCCGCCGAGCTATCCGATTGGGTACGCGGCGCACTCCGGCGCGGCCACGCACGGCGTGTGATCCGCGCCTATCTCAAGGGCAACCGGCTCGCCTCGAAATACGCCGGCGGCGGCATGCCCGAAGCCGTGCGCGAGCTCGCCGACCTGCGGCCCGACATCGACCCGCAGCAACGCCAGCCGCTCGTCCAGGCGCTCTGCGAATGGACGCTCGACCACCACCGCGCCTGGTTCACGCGCGAACTCAGGAAGCACGAGCGCAATCAGTAGGGGCCGTTGTCGCTGCTGATTGCTAGAGCATCGAGCGGCAATCAACCGCAACCGTCATCCCGAGCGCAGCGAGGGATCTAGGGTCTGCCGCCTGGATCCCTCGCTGCGCTCGGGATGACAGAGTGGTCGAATCTTCAACTACGCCCCGTGATAGCGCACGATCGTCCAGTCGAACGCCGGCTGGAATCCCACCGCCGTGTACGCGGCGATCGAGGCCGGCTGTTCCTTCTCGGCGGCGAGACAGGCCCTGGTGACGCCGTCGCGTTGCGCGTCGCGCACGATGCCGGCGACGACGGCCTTGGCGTAGTCGCGTCCCCGCATATCGGGCGGCACGTAGACCGCGCCGATATTGACGCAGTCGTCGAGCCGGGCGGTGGCGGCGGCGTAGGCCACCGGCTTGTCGCCGACCGTGACCACCATGCCCTGCCGCAGGTCATGCGCGCGGCGCACCCAGTTGCGCGCGTCGAGGTCGTTCTCCTCGCCGCGCGCGATGCCGAACAGCTCCTCGCGGAAGGCGGCATGCCATTCGCCGAGCAGCGGCAGCTCCTCGCCCATCGGCGGGCGGAAGTCGACGCCGGCGGCGCCCAGCACATCAGGGGCGCGGAAGGTCTCGGCGCTCACCGTCATGATGGTGCAGTCGTGGCGCTGCAGGATCGGCCGGTCGCGCAGCCACAGATGCAGCAAGGTCTGCTCGACCTGCGCCGTGGGGCCGGCGACCTCGGTGAAGTCGCGCGGCGCGGCGGCGGCCAGAATGTCGAGCACGGCGGTCGCGTGCTCGGGCAGCTGCAGGAGCACCCGCCCGCCCGTGAAGATCGCCGCGGCGGCCTTGACGCTCTGCGTGTCGGTGTCGGGATCGTCCTCGACCGCGCCGACCCAGGTGCCCTGATAGGCGCGGCCGTCGTCGACCAGCCCGCCCTGGCGCAGGTTGAAGCGCAGGTAGATGTGCGTATCGGGGCGGCTGGCGAGGAAGGCGTCGAGCATGTCCTCGTCGCCTTCGCGCAGCACGCGGCAGCGCACCTCCTTCGGCGTGGGTTCGCTGTCGTCGTCGGCGATCGGCTTGGCGCCGGCGATCTCCTTGCCCATGTCGAAGCGCACGCCGGTTTGGATCGTGGGCTTGGATTCCTTCTCGTCGGCCATGCGAGTCTCCCCCGGAGCAGCCAAGTGGGCGCGTGGCGCCATGGTGACCGATCCCTGTGACGGATCAAACTCTCTTTCGCGTTGACGCGCGCCATGGTGACATCGCGGCATGACACCGGCCGCCTTCCGCAAACTCGCCCTCGCCATGCCCGACGCCATCGAAGGCGCGCATGGCGGCCACGCCGACTTCCGCGCCGGCGGCAAGGTCTTCGCCTCGCTGGGCTATCCCGACGCCGCCTGGGCGGTGGTCAAGCTCGCGCCCGAGCAGCAGGAGATGCTGGTGGCCAGCGCACCCGAGGTCTTCGTGTCGGTGAAGGGCACCTGGGGCCTGCGCGGCAATACGCAACTGCGGTTGGCCGCCGCCGACACGACGACGGCGAAGAGCGCGCTGACCATGGCGTGGCAGGGCGTGACGGCGAAGAAGACGAAGAAGAAATGACTACCTTCCCCCGGAGGGGGAAGGTAAAAAAGATCAGAACCGCGCGATGCCCCAATCGCCGATCGCGTTGAATCCCAGCGCGCCATACGCCCGCTGTGCGGCGACGTTGGCGACGTCGGTGAACAGCACGGCGCGGCGGGCGCCGCTCTCGCGCGCCTTCAACAGGCTGCCGGCCACCGCGGCGCGCGCCAGGCCACGGGCGCGGGCGAAGGGTGGCGTGTAGACGCCGCCGACCTGCACCACATCGGGCAGCGCCGCGTTGAAGCCGCTATAGGCCAGCATGCGGCCATCGGCCTCGACCACCCAGCCGCGCTTCTCCTGCAGCGCCGCACCGAGATCGTTGGCTGCTTCCTCGAAAGTCGCGGGGCCGCGCGTCAGCTTGAAGGTGTCGACGAGGAATTCCATGCGCCACGCCGTGAGCATGGGCATGTCGTCGTTCGCGATCGGCCGCACCGCGATCTCGCCCAGACGCAGCGGCTCAGGCACGCGCAATGCTTCGAGCGGCAGGCCGTAGAGGATCTCGCGCGCGCGCCGCCGCACGGCGCGGCCGTTGATGCGGGGATGCATCAAGGTCGCGCTCACCTGGTCCCAGTCGCCGACCACGCCGTTGACCGGCAGCGGCGAGGCGTCGAGCAGGCCCGCGAGCAGCGGCCGGAAGTCGCGCGCGATATCGCCCACCAGCGGCAGCAGGAAGCCGTTCCAGTAATGCGCGATCACGCCGGTCAGCCGCTCGCCCTGGAACGCGCCGGCGAACACGCCGCCATAGCGCTGGCCGCTCCAGCCGGCACCGGCGCGCGCCAGGTTGGAACGCTGCATCAGCGAGCGATCGGGCGCGGCCTCGAAGAAGGCGGCCAGCCGGCGCTCGTCGCCGGCGCCGAGGATTCTGATGCTGGACATGACGGTTCCCCCGTTGCGATGGAAGGCCATCGCCGGGGTCCGAAATACGAACGCCCGGCGAGTGGCCGGGCGTTGGTCAATGTCCCCGCTGGGGGGACTGTGTCGGGGGCTACTTCTTGCCGCCGCCCGAACGCCCGAGTGCGCCGAATTTTTCGTTGAATCGCGACACGCGACCGCCGCGGTCGACCATCTTGCTGACGCCCGTCCAAGCCGGATGGGTCTTGGGGTCGATATCCAGACGCATGGTCGCGCCAGCCTCACCGTAGGTGGACTTGGTCTTGAACGAGGTGCCGTCGGTCATCACGACGGTGATCTCGTGGTAGGCGGGGTGAATCTTGTCTTTCACGGGACGGTCTCCGGGCGCGAGCGGCGCCTTATATAGGAGAGGTTCGGCGGCGGCAAGCGGCGCGGAAAGCGGCGGAAAAGCTAGGGAATTGCGCACTTCGCGTTCTCTCTATTGGTGCCGTCGCGGTGAGGCTGTTGCTTGTGCTGTATTCATTTTTGATTATATTGAATACGCATGACGTGGATGGAGTTGCCTATGTCCGAAACGACAACCCTGACTGTCCGCCTCAGCGGCGCCCTGGCGGAGTTCGTGGCGGCGAATGTCGGCACAGACGGCTCCTATGAAAACATCAGCGAGTACATTCGCGACCTGATCCGCCGCGACAAGGAGCGGGTAGAGAAGGAGGCGTTCGAACGGCTGAAGGCGGAACTCGCCCAGGCCTTCGCTGCGCCCGAGTCGTCCTACAAGCCATTGACCGCCGCCGAGGTGATCGCGCGCAACCGGACTTGAGCGGATGGCCGCCGTCCGTATCCAGGAGGCGGCATCCCACCGCCTCGACGAGATCTATCGCTATACGCGTGCGCGTTGGGGAGAGGAGCAGGCCGACCACTACGTCACCGGACTTTTCGAAGCCTTCGACAAGATCGAGTCGCGTGGCGTGATGTCGAGACCGGTTCCCACCGCGTTCGGTGTCGAGGGCTATTTCTTTCGTTACCAGCGGCACGTCGTCTATTGGCGCCGCCTGTCAAACGGCGGCATCGGCATCGTCACGATCCTGCACGAACGCATGCATCAGATCGATCGCTTCCGCGAGGACTTCGCGCTGTCGGAGTCATCGACGAAGACGTGAGGCTGCGACCGCGGTTGTTCGGCGGCGCGACGATGGGTTGACGTAACAACCTAGTCTTGGCTCAACACGATAACCTGATTTCGGGACAACACGATTCCCCAGGACCGGCCCGGCGTGACGGCCTGGCGACGCCCCGGGAAAGACTGGTCGAGGCCCTGGAAGCGCTGCGGCACCTGCGGGACAGGGACATCGTCGCCATCCGCGCCGTCGACGTCACGTTCACCCATCGCGAGCGCCTTCTCAGGACCGGCTGAAGGGCCGGGCGCCGGTTCGGGTTCCGCGCTAGAGCTTCACCTTGAAGACGCCGAGATACTCCCAGTTGCTGGTGTCGCCCATCAGATAGCTGCGCAGCGTGCTCGGCCAGCAGTGCTTGCTGTCGAGCTTGATGAACAGGCGGTTGCTCTGGTCGATGGTGCCCTTGGTCTCGATCTTGTGGTCCTTCATCGCGATGCCGCAGGCGAGCTGGTAGCTCAGCACGACGAGATCGGAGCAATAGACGTTCTTGATCACGCCCTGATGTTCCTGCAGCCGCTGGCGATACTTCTCCAGGCGCTTGGCCAGGCCGGGCCCGACCTTGTTCGAGGCGAAGGTGCTGTGGAAAGCCGCGCGCGTCTTGCCGTATGTCGCCGCCTTGGCGATCTCCGACGCCACGGCGGCGACCGCCTCGGCTTCGTCGTCGCTCAGGCCGGGCTTCATGCGGAACATGTCGGCGTCGTGCGACCAGTTGAGGAAGCCTTCGACCTTTATGCCGCCGCGCGTGGCGTGCGTGACCGTGAAGCTGGATGGTTTCTGGGCCTCGCTGACGACGCCGCAATGCGACGGGCTGAAGGTGTTGGTGTTGATCAGGATATCGCCGACCTTGATCTTGTCGCTCAGCCTGTCCTGACCGTTGACGAAGAAAACCTTTGTCGGCACCGCGCTCCCCCTTGCTCCCCGGTCGCGCGGTCGTGCGATGGACCCCGCTGCGGATGTTTGTTCATCTGACTGGAAACACAGCTTCATCTCATTGAGGGCTAAGGGGTGTCCTGATAAGGCGGTAGAAAGATTCTGAAGTATTCTGATAGCGTCCCACCGCCGGTGGGGGAGCCGCGGTGGCCATGGTGTTTCGCTTTGCCGGGTTCGAGCTGGATCAGCATGCCGCCGAACTGCGCGCGCCCGATGGCGGGCCGGTCAAGCTCCGGCCCAAGACGCTCGAGATGCTGCGCCTGTTCGCCGCCAACCCCGGTCGGGCTCTCAGCAAGCAGGCGCTGATCGAGGCGGTCTGGCCGAACGTCTACGTCAGCGAGGACAGCCTCTTCCAGTGCATCCGTGAGCTTCGCGCGGCGCTTGGCGACGACCGGCGGCAGATCATCAAGCTGGCGTCCGGCGGCGGCTACGTCTTCACGGCCTCGAGCCAAGGCTCGAGCGTCGGGCCGGCGTCGGCCGTCCCGGCCGCGGCCAGCCTGGACCCCTTCCGCAAGGGCACGCCGCCGATCGTCGCCGTGTTGCCGATCCTCGATGTGAGCCATGACCCGCGCGGCGGGGCGATGGCCAAAGAGGTGACCGGCCACCTGACCGATGGTTTCGCCCGGATCGACGGCATCAGGGTGGTCGCGCCGCGATCGGCGGAAACGGCACAACCCCAACCCGCGGCCGCGTCGTCGCCGTCGTCGGATTTCGAAGTGCACGGCGAATTGCGGCGCGATCCGCGATCGTGGGCCTTGCGGGCGCGCATGATCAGAACCGCCACCGGCGAGATTCAAGCCGTCGCCACGGTTTCGGTCGACGCCAGCGAGCCCGATGCGCAACTCCAGCAGTCCAGGCTGGCCGCGGGAGCGGGGTATCCGCTGGCCCGGCGCCTCAACGACTTGCTGGAGAACACGCCCGCCGCGACGCCTTCCGGGACTGGGGGCACGACCGCCGGCGGCGCGAAGGTGGTCATCGAGCAGGCCCTCGCCTCGATCAACCAGACGACGCGCGAGCGTTTCGGCGTGGCGCAGGCCATGCTGCAAAAGGCGCTCGCCGACGAGCCCGACGATGTCGATATCGCCGTCACGCTGGCGGCGCTGCAACTGCGCGGCATCCAGATGGTCTGGCACAGCCCGGACGAAGCGATCGCGGCCGAGGCCCAGGCCAGCGCGACACTCGAGCGCGCCATCAGGATGAAGCCCAACTACATCCCGGTGCTCGAAACCTCCGGCCGTTTCCTCATCGCGACCAATCGTTTTGTCGAAAGCATCGTGACCTGCGCCAGGGCGTTGAGCCTCGATCCGTGGAACGGTCTCGCCCTCTACCTCACCGGGCTCGGTCAACTTCACCTGGGCCGCTTCGAAGACGCGCTCCAGACATTCCGGCAAGCCGATCGTTTCGACACACCGCAAGTGTCGCGCTGGACATGGTGCCTCGGGGCCGGATGGGCGAATCTCCTGATGGACGATGGCGAGGCGGCCGCGCCGTGGCTGCAACGCTCGATCGCCATCACCGCGGCGTCCGGGCGCACGCACATGCTGCTGGCCGCGGCCCATCAGCAAACGGGCCGGATCGACGACGCGACGGCGGCGATGCGGGCGGGGCTGGCACTGCGGCCCGGCACGACGGCGCTCAACGTCGCACCGCCGGAGAAGAACGCCAGTCCGGTCTATCTGCACGCGGCCCATCGCGTCATCCGGCTCATGGTCGCGGCCGGGTTGCCGGAGCGCTGACGATCGGCGGCGCCGGCGGCCCGTCTTGTTGCCCGTGAGGACGCCTGCTATAGGGCCGCCATCTGTTGAATTTCAACACCTTGCCCGTCAGGTTCGCTTTCCGCATGGACACCGCCTTCGACAGTGACGCAACCCGCTTTCTGGCGGCGCTCACCAGCGCCTTCGAAGACGCGCTGCCCCAGGCCGAGGTCGATCTCGAGGGCGGCATCCTGACCGTCGAGCTCGAAGACGGCGGCACCTACGTGATCAACAAGCACGCGCCGACGCGGCAGATCTGGGTGTCCTCGCCGACTTCCGGGGCGACGCATTTCGCGCGCGACGACGGCTCGGGCCGCTGGATCGACACCCGCGGCGGGCGCGACCTGGCGCGGCTGCTGTGCGACGAGATCCGCGCCGCGACCGGCGCCGAGCTGGCGCTGGACTGAGGGCGCGATGGCCGACGCGACGCCCGCGCCGAGCAGGCGCGACCTCAAGCCACTGCGCTTCCTCTGGCCCTTCCTGCGGCCCTATCGCGGGCGCGTGGTCTGTGCGCTGGTGGCGCTGTTCGTCGCCGCCGCCACGGTGCTGGCCTTCGGCGCCTGCCTGCGCGCGCTGATCGATCGCGGCTTCGCCGCCGGCCGGCCCGAGGTGCTCGACTACGCGCTCGCCTCGCTGCTGGCCGCCGTGGTCGTGTTGGCGATCGCCTCGGCGGCGCGCTACTACTTCGTCTCGTGGCTCGGCGAGCGCGTCGTCGCCGATATCCGCCAGGCCGCTTTCGCCCATGTCGTGCGGCTCAGCCCCGCCTGGTTCGAGACCGCGCGCACCGGCGACGTGATGAGCCGGCTTTCGTCGGACACCACCTTGATCGACCAGGTCGTGGGCTCGACCATCTCGGTGGCGATCCGCAATGCGCTGATGTTCGTCGGCGGCCTGGCCATGCTGCTGATCACCAGCCCGCGCCTGACCCTGCTGGCGCTGCTCGTCGTGCCGCTCGCCGTGGTGCCGATCATCGTGCTCGGCCGGCGCGTGCGCAAACTCTCGCGGCTGAGCCAGGAGCGCATCGCCGACGTGCTGGCCTTCGCCGGCGAGCGCGTCGACGCGGTGCGCACGGTGCAGGCCTTCGCCCACGAGCAACGCGAGACCTCCAGGTTCGCTCAATTGGTTGAAGCCTCCTTCGGCACGGCGCGCGCGCGCGTCCTGCAGCGCTCGACCTTGACCTCGATCGTGATCTTCCTGGTCTTCGGCGCCGTCGGTATCCTGCTGTGGATCGGCGGCCACGACGTGCTCTCGGGCCGCATCACCGCCGGCGATCTCTCGGCCTTCGTGTTCTACGCCATCGTCGTCGCCAGCTCCGCCGGTGCGATCTCCGAGGTGATCGGCGACCTCCAGCGCGCCGCCGGCGCCGCCGAGCGGATCGCCGAATTGCTCGCCGAACGCTCGCCGGTCGAGGATCCCGTGACGCCCGTGCCGTTGCCGTCGCCGGCGCGCGGCGCCGTGTCGTTCAGCGACGTCACCTTCCGCTATCCCGCGCGGCCCGAGACCTCGGCGCTGCACGGCTTCAGCCTCGACATCGCGCCGGGCGAGACGGTGGCGCTGGTCGGCCCGTCGGGTGCCGGCAAGACCACGGTGTTCAGTTTGCTGCTGCGCTTCTACGATCCGCAGACCGGCACGATCCGCGTCGACGGCAGCGACATCCGCACGGTCATGCGCACGGACCTGCGCTCGCGCCTCGCCATCGTGCCGCAGGAGCCGGTGCTGTTCTCGGCCAGCGCCATGGACAACATCCGCTACGGCCGGCCGGAGGCGAGCGACGCCGAAGTACGCGCGGCGGCCGAGGCGGCGCAGGCCGCGTCCTTCCTCGAGAAGTTGCCGCAGGGCTACGACACCTTCCTCGGCGAGCGTGGGGTGCGCCTGTCGGGCGGTCAGCGCCAGCGCGTGGCGATCGCGCGCGCCATCCTGCGCGATCCCGCCATCCTGTTGCTCGACGAGGCCACCAGCTCGCTCGACGCCGAGAACGAGCTCGCGGTGCAGACCGCGCTCGACCGCCTGACCAGGCAACGCACGACGTTGATCGTCGCGCATCGTCTCGCGACGGTGCTGAAAGCCGACCGCATCGCGGTGATGGAGAACGGCCGCGTCATCGACATCGGCACGCATCGCGAGCTCGCCGCACGCGGCGGGCTGTACGCCCGTCTGGCCGAGCTGCAGTTCGACCGCGCCGCGGAGTAGCGCACTCCTGTCATTCCGAGCGGAGCGAGGGATCCAGGTCCGCCGTAGATCCCTCACTGCGCTCGGGATGACAGCGTGGCTAGCTGACATGACGCCAGAGGTAATTGTGCGAGCAACGCCCGGCATGGTCATCTGCGCTATCAACCGCAGAGGACCGCCATGCCCGTGATGACCGCCGCCGACCTTAACGCCCGCATGACGGGCACGCTGGCCACGACCTTGGGGCTCGTGGTCGTCGAGGCGTCGCCCGAGCGCGTCGTCGGCGAGTTCACGGTAAAGCCGGAACTGACCACCTTGGGCGGCACGATCCACGGCGGCACCTTGATGGCGGTGGCCGACACCGTGGGCGCGATGGGCGCCGTGCTCAACCTGCCCGACGGCGCCGGCACGACGACGCTCGAGTCCAAGACCAACTTCTTCGCCGGCTGCAAGGCGGGCAAGGTGCGCGCCGTGTGCGAGCGCCTGCACGCCGGACGGCGTACCAGCGTGTGGCAGACCCGCCTCTACGACGAGAACGGCCGCATGCTGACGCAGACCACGCAGACGCAGATGGTGTTGTTGCCGACGTAATTCTTACCTTCCCCCGGAGGGGGAAGGTGTCGCGGAGCGACGGATGGGGGATGCTGAAGACGGACTCCGGCGTTCGTCTTCGACATCCCCCCTTCCGCCCTTCGGGCACCTTCCCCCTCCGGGGAAGGGAATCAGCGCGAGGTCAGCTTCAGCTCGATCCGCCGGTTCTTGGTGCCGCTCGCTGCACGCGACGGTGGCCGTCACCTCGACTGGCCAGGGCAAAGCTTCCGGATCACGTCAACGGCGCTCTTCATTCTGGCCACGTACGCTTCCGCTTCGCGTGCATCGCCTTCCGGCGCGCCCCTGAACCGGACAATCCTGAGGCGTTCGTCGCTGCAAGACGTACGATCGGCAGTACACACCACCTTGTCGCCCTTGAGCTCGGCCATGCCCGACGTGCCCTTGACCATGACGATTCCCAGGGTCCGGTACTTGCCGAGGTCGAACACATGCGAGGTCTGGGTCTGGCGCTGGCGGGACGCGTCCCGGGTATCCTGTTCGACGGCGATCACGCAGGGTTGCGGCAGCTTGAAGGTGAACAGATGCTGGACGTGCTCGCTGTCGGAGCGGTACCGCAGCGAATTATCCCGGAACAGGATCGTATCGCTCGTCCTCGACTTCGCGACCGGATTACGGCCAGCCTGCGATGCGCGGCCCTCTTCGAGGTCGAAGTACAGCGCGGCGAAGGCGTCGATCAGCGCCACGTTCCGGTCGCTTAGCGTTTGCGATAGGCTCGGGCTGGCGACCAGGCAGCTGCCCGCGATCAGCAACCACAGCGTCAGGCGGGTGCGAAACATCGCTGTCACGAGACGCGGGATTCGGGCGACGCGCATGGACTTCCCCCGCTTCGAAGATGAACGACGAGACGCTCTACAACCCGGCCTCGGCCAGCGACCTGCCGATCGAGATCAGCGTGACGACGCGGAGCTCAACATCGTCGGTGCGCCCGCGAGGCGAACGGGTGTTGACGCCCGGCCATGGCTTCATCGCCAGTTCGAGCGCTTCCGACACCATCGCCATGCGTCGCTCGCGCGCACCGGTGGCGGCCAAAGCAAGCAAGACGCGCCTCGTCGCGGCTGCCCGGTATTCTGTTGGAAGACCGGCGACGATCCGCGTGGCGTGCTGGATCTGATTCTTCACCGCGAACTGATCGGCGATAAAATGCAGTGCGATGGAACGAAACCCAGCATCGGTGATCGAGGTCGCCAGCCGCTCCGATTCTTCGAAGGCACCACCCCGCGCCATCGCCATCGCGACGTCGGCCAAGACGCTCGACGGTCCGGATTTTTCGGCGTCGCGGGCGACGTTCTTGGCCAAGTCTAGTATTCGGCGCGCCTGTGCGGCCTGTCCGGCCACCAAGTAGGCCGCGCCGATTTCCGCCAGCGCGCCGCCGCGCCAAATGGCGTCGCTGATCCTGTCGGCAAGTGCCTCGGCGCGGTCCAGACGGCCGGCCGCGGCCATCGCCGCCACGATACGATTCTGCACGAGCCCTCTCATTACGAATGTGCGGCTGACTTCCAGGGACGCCTGCCAAGCTGCCTCGAAGAGACGATCGGCAGGCTCGCTTCCCTTGGCGTGCGCATGAGCGGCGGCGATGTCTAGGAGAGTGTGACACTTGAAGTCGGGATCCTGCATGTCCCCGGCGATGCGCGACGCCTCGTCGATGCGCCCCATCTCGGCCAGGACCTTGGCTACCGCTCGCCGCTCCACTAAACGCTCGTTTGGATGGCTCATATCATTGGCGACCTCCAGAGCCTGATCGAGCCTACCGACCCGTGTCAGCAAGCCAGCGATGGAGGGTGAACGATCACGGAGGTCGAGGGGAGATGTGACCTGCAACAGCCGGGCCTCCTCGACGATGCGGCCGGCGAGATCGCTCTGACCCGCCTCGAGCGCCGCCTCTGCGATCTCAAGCAGTGCGGCGGACTTCCACTTAGGCCACGAAATGGCGCGGGCTACTTGCAGCGCGGATTCGAAGCGTCCGGCTTGCGCCAGTGCATTGACGACCACGCGAAGGCTGGCGTTCGGATCCTTATCGCTCCCAGCAGCTGTGACGGCGCGATCGACCTGGCCAAGCAGCGCCCAGGCGCTGGCCAGTTTCCCGCCTCCCATCATGGAGCTGTCGTGGGGAAGGTCCTGCGCCAACTGTACCGCGGCTTGCAGCACGCAGGCGCTGGTCGGCTTCTCGCGGCAGGCCCGGTCCAGTGCACCCGCCGGCGAGGCCCATGCGCCGGCTACGAATGCAGCCGTCAATGCCGCGGTGAAGAGAGGGCCCGTTCGTGCAACGCGCATGGCTTCCTCCACTGAAGACATGAGGCACACTATAATTTAGTGATTAATCACTGTCAAAGAGCTTGACTAGAGTCGTGACCTGCGCCCGGCTCAGCGACTCGTCAGCTTCAATTCGATCCTACGGTTCTTGGCCCGGCTGGCCGCGTCGGTGCCGGCGACCAGCGGCTTGTATTCGGCGTGGCCGGCGGCGACCAGGCGGTTGGGCGGGATGCCGTTGGCTTCGAGCACCCGCAAGACGGCGATGGCGCGCGCCGTCGACAGCTCCCAGTTGGAGCGGAATTGCGGTGTGTTGATCGGGATGGCGTCGGTGTGGCCGTCGATCTGCAGCACCCAGTCGACATCGGTGGGGATGCGCTCGGTGATCTCGCGCAGGCGCCGGGCGAAATCGGCCAGCTGCTGCTCGCCGTCCTCGCGCAGCGCCGCTTGGGCTGCGTCAAACAGCACCTCGGACTGGAAGACGAAGCGGTCGCCGACGATGGTGACGTCGCTGCGCCCGGCCAGCGCCTCGCGCAGCCTGCCGAAGAACTCCGAGCGGTAGCGCGAGAGCTCCTCGACCTTGCTGGCCAGCGCGCGATTGAGCCGCGTGCCGAGATCGACGATCTGCGCGTTCTGGTCCTTGAGCTGCCGATCCTTGATGTCGAGCAGATCGCCCAGCCGGGCCATCTCCTTCTTGATGGCGGCGATCTCGGCGGTCAGCCGCACGACCGCCGCCTTTTGCTCGGCGGTGAGCTTCTGCTCGGTGGTCAGGTCGTCGAACAGCTTGCCCTTCTCGTTGTTGGCCGCCGCCATCGCCGCCGACAGGCGCGTCAGCTCGAGCCGCTGCCGCTCGATCTCGGCCTTCAGCGCGTCGGCCATCTTCTTGTCGTCGAGCACCTGCGCCTTGGCGCGATCCTCGACGTCCTTCATGCGGCCGGCGAGACGCTCGCGCTCCTCGAGCAGCCGGGCCAGCTCGGTCGCGAGCTTCTCGCGATCGGTGGTCATGGCGGCGATGCGGCGCTGCATGTCCTCGACCTGGCCGGTGAGCTTGTCGCGCTCCGTGGTCACGCCGGCCATGCGGCGCTGCGCCTCGTCGAGGTCGCGCTGGGTCTTGGCCGCCGCCGCGCTCGCCGTGTCGCGCTCGCGCACGAAGCCCTCGACGCTTGATTGCAGCTGGTCGCGCTCGCGGATCACGCCGGCGAGCTGGCCCTGCAGCTGATCGCGCTCGCGGCCCGCCGCGGCAAGCCGGCCGGTGAGCTCGTCGCGCTCGCGCAGGACGTCGGCGATGCGTGCCTCGGCGTCGCGCAGTCGCCCCGCCAGCTGGTCGCGCGCCGCCGCGGTATCGCGCAGCTGCGTGCCCAGCGCGCTCAAGCGGCGATCGAGGTCGGCCGATTTGGCGCGCTCGACATTCAGCACGTCGCCCAGGGCGGCGAGCTGGGCGTTGAGCTTGTCGATGGCGCTGTCGCGGTCCGACACCGCCGAGCTCAGCGCCATCTGGCCGACGGCGTAGAACGACAGCAGGAAGACGAAGGCCATCAGCAGGCTGGCCAGCGCGTCGACATAGCCCGGCCATGTGTAGTCGGCGTGGGCGCTGCCGCGGCGACGGCCGGCGATGCTGGCCATGGCCGATCAGACCTTGTCGGCCGGCGGCACGACGCGCTCGCCGGCGACCAGCGGCCGCGGCTGATCGGGCCGCGCGTCGGGCAGGGGATTGGTCAGCGGCAGCACGGACTGTGCGCCGCCACGCGTCGAGGCGAGCGTACGCGCCAGCAGCTTGAACTCGCCGCGCAGCTCGTCGGCGAGCGCCGTGCGTCCCCGTACCGTCTCCTCGAGCAGGCGCGCCATGTAGGACTCGACGTTGCGCAGGTGCGTGCGCGTCGGATCGTCGGCGGCCTGCGCCAGCGACTGCTCGGCGAGCTTGCCGGTCAGCCCGCGCAATTCGACGGCGTTCTCGGCGAGACGCGCCAGCAATTGCTGCTGTTGGCGCAAGGTCTCCGACAAGGTCGACAGCCGCTCGATGAGCTGGGTGACGGCGGCACCGGTGTTCTCGCGGTTCTCCTCGGAGCGCAGCAGGGTGCGCTGCAGCTTGTCGATGTTCTCCGCGCTTTGTTCGAGCAGGGCTTCCACATAAGCCGGGATGGTCGCGTCGCCGTCGACCGACAAGGTGCCGCCGCTGACGCGGGTATGGGTCGAGAGCCAGTCCTCGAGCTCGCGGAAGAAGCGGTTGTTGGCCTGGCCGGCCTGCAATTCGAGGAAGCCCAGCACCAGCGAGCCGGACAGGCCGAACAGCGAGGCGCCGAAGGCCGAGCCCATGCCCTTCAGCGGGCCTTCGATGCCGGCCTTCAGGCGCGCGAACATCTGCGCCGCGTCGCCGCTGGCGACCTGCAGGTTGGCGATCGCTTCGCCGACCGAGCTCACGGTCTCGAGCAGGCCCCAGAAAGTGCCGAGCAGGCCGAGGAAGATCAGCAGACCGATGGCGTAGCGCGATGTCTCGCGCGACTCGTCGAGACGCGCGCCGATGCCCTCGAGCATCGAGCGCATGGCGACGGGCGACAACGCCAGCCGTCGGTCGCTGCGCTCCCGCAGCATCGCCGCCATCGGCGCCAGCAGGCGCAGGTCGGAGCCGTCGGTCGCGGGAACCTCGTCGCGCTGGATGCTGTCGAGCCAGCGCACTTCGGGCCCCAGCATCCAGACCTGGCGCGCGATGTAGAGGATGCCCAGCACCAGCACCAACAGGATGGCGCCGTTGAGCAGCATGTTGTGCTGGAAGATGCGGATCAGCTCGACGCGCAGCAGCCAGGCGCCCGCACCGATGGCGAGAAGGAAAACAAGTATGCGCAGGAGATAGCCGCGGGGGCGCGTCATCGCCGAGCCCCTGGGACTCTGAATTCCTTCTCCCCGCGAAGGCGGGGAGAAGGTGCCCGAAGGGCGGATGAGGGGCTTCGCTGAGTCTCTACGGCAACGCCGCTTGTCGTTGCACCAGGAAGCCCCTCATCCGCCTCGCTGGCGCTCGGCACCTTCTCCCCGCCTTCGCGGGGAGAAGGGGAGTGCGGCATGTCCATATGCGTTCGCCCTGCTAGAAACCGGATGCCGGGCCTCGCGACGCGGCTCACCGGGGTATAGGCGGATGGTGTGGCGAAATCACGTTCCGGCGCCGCTGATCGCATCGACCCGGTCGGCCGGGCCGCCATCGGCCGAGGCGCCCAGGGCCTGCACGTCCAGTCGTTCGCGCGCCACGCCCTTGTCGATCAGGTAGGCGCGCACCGCCAGCCCACGCGCCAGCGACAAGCGCCGCGTCTCGGGACCGCCAGCGTCCGCACTGTAGGCCTTCAGCGTCGTCTTGCGCTCGGGATTGGCGATCAGTTCGGCGGCCAGCCTGTCGAGCGCGGCACGCGCCTCGGCCGAGAGCGCAGGCGAGTTGGCCTCGAAGGTGACGCGGGTGGCGCCGATGACCGCTGGCTTGACCGGGGCTGGGGCTGGAGGGAGCGCGGCGGTCTGCGCCGGCTTCGGCGCTTCCGGCGGCTTGGCGACGACTGGCGCGGGTGGCGCGGCCGGTCTGGGCGGCTCGGGTGGCGCGGCGGCCACGACCGGGGCGGCTGGTGCCGGCTTCGGCTCGACCGCGGGCGCCGGCTTCACGGCGGCGGTCTGGGCAGGTCGCTCGACGACGACGGCGGGCGCTGGCTTCGGCGCTTCCAGCGGCTTGGCGACGACAGGTGCCGGCGGCGGGGCTGGTTTGGGTGGCTCGGGCGGCGCGGCGGCCACGACCGCGGCGGCTGGCGCCGGTTTTGGCGCCGCTACGGGCGTCGGCGGCGCAGGTGGTGGCGGCGCGGCGGCGCGCGGTGGATTGGTGATGCGCGGCGTCGGCGTCGGTGCGGGCGGCGGGCTGTCAGTCGTGCCGCCGCTGGTGACCGGGGCTGGCGCCGCCGCGGCGGCCACTGATGTGCGCGGCGGCACAGCCGGTCGTGCCGCGCCGGAGCGCCGCGGCGTGTAGGGCACGCTGGTGAACGGTCCGGACGCGCCTACCGGGTTGCCGGTCTCGGGGATCGACAGCAGGCGGCTGCGGATCGGCCCGGCGGGCGGCGGCGGCAGATTGGCGCCGGGGTCGGCCGCGGCCGGCGCGGCAGGCGGGGCGGAGGGCGCGTAGAAGCCCGGCGCGCCGCCACCCGATTGCTGCTGCCGCCAGGGATTGTAGGCACCGACCTGGCCGGCCGGCGGTTGGCCCGTGGCGGGGAAACGCGGTGGCGGCGATGGCACCGCTCCGGGACCGTAGGCCGGCGGATAAGGCGCCACCGGCGGCGCGCCATAGGCGCGTCCCGTGGTCTGGCCGGGACCGGCCTGGGTATAGGGATTGTAGGCGCCGACCACGCTCGTGCCGTAGCCGGGCTGCTGGGCCATGGCCGGCGGCGACACCAGGGCGAGGCCTGCGAGAAGCGGCAGGACGACGCGACGATGCGCCAGGAATCGAGAGGTCATGATGGTCGCCACGCTGAGCCGCCGCGGAAGATCACGGCGACTGGCCCTGAAGTTTGCGCACACTAGCCTGCTGCCCCTCGCGTCTCAACCGCAGGGCTCATCACGCCTTGCCCTGTTGTGGAAAGGTCAGGGCGTCGATCTCACGCCGAGGGCGCCAGCAGTTCGACCACCGAATCGCGCAGCAGCGGATTGATGGCGAGAATGGTCGGGCCGCCCAGCGCGTAGGGCTTGCCGGTGATGTCGGAGATCACGCCGCCGGCCTCGCGCACGATCAGCAAGCCGGCCGCGACGTCCCACGGCGACAGGTCGAACTCCCAGAAGCCGTCGAAGCGCGCCGCCGCCACCCAGCACAGATCGAGCGCCGCGGCGCCGAAGCGGCGCACACCAGCGGTCTTGGCCATCACGGCGCGCAGGCTCTCGGTGAAGCGTTCGTGGTCGCCCTTCTCCTGGAAGGGAATGCCGGTGGCCATCAGCGCGCTGCCGAGCTGACGGCGGCCAGAGACGCGCAGGCGCCGCCCGCGGGCGGACGGCGTCTCGAGGAAGGCGCCGTAGCCCTTCTCGGCATAGAACAGATCGTCGTTGGCCGGGTTGTAGACCAGACCCGCGACCACCTCGCCGTGGCGCTCCAGCGCGATGGAGATCGCGAAGTGTGGCACGCCATGCATGAAGTTGGTGGTGCCGTCGAGCGGGTCGACGATCCAACGATACTCGCCAGCACCCTTGGTCTCGCCGCCTTCCTCGCCGAGGAAGCCGAAGCTCGGCCGGCCATGCAGGAGATGCTCGCGCAAGACTTGCTCTGCGCGCAGGTCGGCGTGGCTGACGAAGTCGCCCGGGCCCTTCTCGCTGAACTGCAGGTGCTCGACCTCGCCGAAGTCGCGCTTCAGTCCTTTGCCGGCGGCGAAAGCGGCGCGCTGCATGATGGTCATCAGCGGCGAGCGCGGCGCCTGACTGGCGCGCGGCAGCGGCGCGGAGCGCTCGCGAATCGGCCCGGTCGGCGCGGTGCCGAGACGCGCCACCGGCCGGTCGCCGCGCTTGGTCGGTGGCCGAGTCATCTTGAGCTCCAATCTCTCTGTCATCCCGAGCGAAGCGAGGGATCTAGGCCGACGCTGGATCCTTCGCTGCGCTCGGGATGACGGCCCTTAGGCCGTCAATCCTTGGCGCGTTCCATGTACTCGCCGGTCTCGGTGTTGACCACGATGCGCGTGCCGGCGCCGACATGCGGCGGCACCATGACGCGCACGCCGTTCTCCAGCACCGCCGGCTTGTAGGACGACGACGCCGTCTGGCCCTTCACCACCGCGTCGGCCTCGACGATCTTGAGCGTCACCGACTTGGGGATTTCGATGCCGACCGGCGTCGATTCGTGCATCGAGACGACCACTTCCATGCCGTCCTGCAGGAAGGGCGCGCGCTCAGGTCCGATCATCTCGGCGGTCATGGTGAACTGCTCGTAGTTCTCCTTGTTCATGAAATGGAAGTCGTCGCCTTCCTTGTACATGAACGTGCAGTCGTGCGCGTCGATGCGGATCAGCTCGACGGTCTCGCCGGACCGGAAGCGCTCCTGCAGCTTGTTGCCTTCCTTCAGCGCGCGCGCTTCGAGGGTGACGAACGAGCCGCCCTTGCCGGGGTTGACATGCTGGACCTTCATCGCGGCGTACAGCCGGCCGTTGAACTCGACGACGTTGCCGGCGCGGATGGAGTTGATAGGCACTTTCATGGCGATCGGACCGATGCTCGATGGCTAAAACACGGCCGGGGGCGAACGCCGCCCCCGGAAAGCGCGCGGAACCTATCAGAGCGGGTACGGGGGGGCAACCTGCCTCAGGCGGCCTTAATCAGGGCCTTTCCCGCCCTGGGCCGCGCTGGTCAGACGGGTACCGCTACCGACCATCTCGGCATCCCATGGGCCGGGGAAGCGACCGCTCCCGGTCTCCTCGCGGGTGAAGACGTGGTAGTCGACCGGCCACTCGGCGCGCGGCATCTCATAGAACACTTCGACACCATTGCCGTCTGGGTCGCGCATGTAGATACCGAGCGAGATGCCGTGGTCGATGACGCGCTCGATCGGCTGTCCTTCGGCCTTGAGCTTCCCGTAGAATTCCTTGAGGTCGTCGAGGCTTTCGAGGCGCCAGGCCATGTGGTTCAGGCCCACCTGACCCTTTTGCTGCAGGGGCGCGTCCTCGCCCACCTGCATCAGCGCCACCTCGTGCGACTGCTCGGCATCGGCCGACAGGAAGGCGGCCCAGCCTGGCCGGTATTCGTAGACGTGGAGGCCGAGCAGATCCTCGTACCACTTCTTCGACCGCTCGACGTTGCGGACGTAGACATTGACGTGCTGCAGATACATCGGGCGCTTTGCCATGGCGTCCTCCCGGGCGAGTCACGCCGCCTTCTTCAGCCGGAAATCGTAGGTCAGCTTGCCGCGCTCCTTCGCGCCGCCGAACTCGCAGATCAGCGACTCCTTCACGCCGAACACCACGTCGCTGTCGAGATACTTGTCGCCGCGCACGAAGAGATGGGTGATGACCTGGCGGTGGCCCGGCGCCTGGACCCAGAAATGCAGATGCCCCGGGCGCCAGGGATGGCGGCCCATCTTGCGCAGCAACTCGCCCACCGGCCCGTCATCGGGGATCGGGTAGCAGGGGGGCAGTGTGGTCTCGAACCAGAAGCGGCCCGAGGCGTCGCTTTTCAGCCTTCCGCGCAGGTTGTGCGCCTCGCCGTCGCCCATCTGTGAATCGTAGCCACCATCGGGCGAGGCCTGCCAGCAATCGATCTGCGCGCCCTCGATCGGCTTGCCGTCCTCCGACAGCACGCGGCAGTCGACATCGACGCGCTTGCCGGCGATGCCGGGTGAGATGTCACCGCCGTTCTTGATGATCGGCGGGTTCTCGCGGAAGAAGGGTCCGAGCACCGTCGACTCGGTGGTGTCGCCGACGGTCGGATTGGCGATGGCGTCGACAAGCATCGAGACGCCCGTGGTGTCGGATAGCAGGATGAATTCCTGCCGCTTGTCGTCGCACCACTTGCCCGTTTCGGTGAGGAACTGGATACCCTTCAGCCATTCCTCCGGCGTCAGCCTGGTCTCGCGCACGAAGGCGTGCATGTGGCGGATCAGGCTGCTCATCACCTCCCGCAGGCGCGGATCGCAGTCCTTGCCCGTGCGCGCGACGACTTCGGCGGTGAGGTTCTCCTCGGTGAAGTTGCGCATCGCCGTCTCCTTCACATCAGCGTGCAGGCGTCGTCGAACTCGAGACGCGGGCTGCGCGCGAAGATCTTGGTCGGGTCGCCATGGCCGATGTTGCACAGGAAGTTCGACTTGAAGCGGCCGTCGGGAAAGAACGTCTTGTCGACCAGCGCGTTGTCGAAGCCGCTCATGGCGCCGATATCGAGTCCGACAGCGCGCGCGGCGATGATCAGATAGGCGCCCTGCAAGGTGCCGTTGCGCACCGCGGTCGGCGCCGCGGCCGGCGTGCCCTTGAACCAGTTGATGGCGTCCTGGTTGTGCGGGAACTGGCGCGGCAGGTTCTCGTAGAACTGCGTGTCGTAGGCGACCAGCGCCGTCACCGGCGCCTCCATGGTCTTGGCGGTGTTGCCCTCCGATAGCGCCGGCCGCAGCTTCTCCTTGCCCTCTTTGGTGCGGATGAAGACGAAACGCGCCGGCTGCGAGTTGGCCGAGGTCGGGCCCATCTTGAGGATTTCGTAGATGGCGCGGATCTGCGCGTCGGTCACCGGCTTGGGCAACCAGCCGTTCTGCGTGCGCGCGGTGCGGAACAGCAGGTCGAGAGACTTATCGTCGAGCATGGCAAACGAACTCCGCAAGCGGTGGGCCGACGGGGATTGTCGGCCGGATGACACATGCAAGCCAAGTGCCTATTCGCCGTAGGTCGCCGCGTCGAGGCGGAAAACAAGACCCTGCCAGTCGCGCGCGCCGGTATCGTGCCGGTAACGATTGGCATCGGCGGTTTCGCGCATCAGCGCCATCGCCGCGCGATCGTCGAGCGCCTCGACGTCGCGGCCGAGATGCTCGGCCATCAGATCGCAGCGCAGGCCACGCACGACATCGGGATCGTGGAACGAGCAGTTCATCTCGGTGCTGCCTTCGAGCGAGAAGGCGTGCAGGTTGCACGAGCCGATGGTCGCCCAGACATCGTCGATCATCATCGTCTTGTCGTGGACATAGATCACGTGCCGCTCGCCGCCGACATGGCTTGCCAGCCCGACCAGGCGGAAGTTGCCGTAGCCGCCCAGCACGCCGAGTTGCGCGAACAACTCGCGCCGCTCGCCGCGCCGCCGCGCCTCGCCGACGTGGGGCTCCGGCTCGCCGGGCACCACCATGATCACCTCGACGCCGCGCCGCAGAGCCGCTTCGAGACGCAGCGCCACCGAGACGATCGGCACCGACTGGTTCTCGATGTAGATCGTGCGCCTGGCCGCGTCGATGGCGCTGAGGTACTGGTCGAGGATCGAGCGCTCGCCGCCGGCGATGGCGTAGGGCCGGCCACCGGGCGTAGCGCGGCCGTCGCTGTAGCGACCGGCATGCACGGCGCGCTGGATCTGCACCGTGCTCTTGCCGCGCGTCGCCGAGGCGTGGGTCGGGAAGGCCAGGCCGTCGCGGCCGCTGTCGGCCCAGACACCGTCCTCGACCAGGCGCTCGCTGGCCTCGTTCCAGCGTTGGGCGAAATTGTGATGTACATCGGTGGCCGACGGTCCGGCGAGCTCGAGATAGAGATCGTGACGCTGTCCGGGGCCTTGGTGGCCGGGCACGCTCTCGGTGCGCAGGGTCTGGTTCACGCCGCCGACGAAGGCGATCTCCTGATCGTGCCCGGCATCGATCAGCCAGCTCTTCTGATGCTGGCAATAGGTGCCGTGCGTGCGATCCCAACGCGCCCGCCAGCGCGTGCCGCGCCGGCGCAGGAAGTCGCGGTCGTCGGGCGTGCCGGCGAAAGCGATGGCATTGGTGCCGCCCATCACATTGGGACGCCAGAAGATCACCCGCACGTCGAGGCCGCGCGCCTGGGCGCGATCGAGCAGGTCGAACAAAGTGCCGCGGCCATCGGGCATCTGGAATTCCCGGGTGACGAAGGCGACCGCGACCCAGACGCTGTGCCGCGCCGCCTCGACCGCCTCGCCGATACGCCGAAACGACGGCGTGCCGTCGATCAGCGGGCGCAGCGCATTGCCCTCGCGCACCGGGTAAGAGCCGGACTCGACGAACGGGACGTGACTCATGTCAGAGCGTCTTCCTTCTCCCCGCGCATGCGGGGAGAAGGTGCCCGAAGGGCGGATGAGGGGCTTCGCGGAGTTTCGACGACGACCGCCTGGGTCGTTGCGCGAGGAAGCCCCTCAGCCGCCTCGCTTTCGCTCGGCACCTTCTCCCCGCCTGCGCGGGGAGAAGGGAAGAATACCGGACGTGTCATGGCGATCAGAACGGCTCGTCGAAGGCGGAGCGGCGCTTGGTGGTCACTCGTGGCGGTGGCGTGAAGCCTAGCGACAGTTGCGTCTTGCGCGGCAGCTTGGCGGCGATCACCTGGTGCGCGCGGCGTAGATAGGCCTTGAGCATATCCTCGTCCTGCGCCTCGGGCTCGGCCACCGCCACCCAGCGCGCACGCGCGAGATAGGGGCAGGGACGGAAACCCGGCGCTTCCTTCAGCGAATCGTAATGCGCGTCGTCGGCTTTGAACCACGCCTCGCGGTGCTTCTTGTCGCGCGGCGGCAGCATGCAGAACATCTTGCCGCCGACCTTGAAGACGATCACGCCTTCCCACTGCACGACGCGCGTCGCCTTGGGCAGCTTGCGGCAGAAGCGATCGATCGTCGTGCCATCCATCATCAGGTCCCTGTCGTGAGAGCCGGCGGGAGAATGGTTCGATTCGCATTCTCAGTCGAGCGCGGCATGTTAGCCTCGCACCCATGAGTGTGGAGAGCACCGGCGCGCCCGACTGGCGGCCCGACCGGCTGGGCCGGAAGCTGCCGTCGCTGCTGGCGCGCGGGCGAATCCTGGCGGCGCTGCGGGCGTGGTTCGCGACGGAGTCCTTCGTCGAGGTCGAGACGCCCGTCCTGCAGGTCTCGCCCGGCATGGAGGTGCATCTGCGCGCCTTCGCGAGCGAGCTGATCGCCCCCGATGACGCGCGCCGGCGGCTCTATCTGCACACCTCGCCGGAGTTCGCGATGAAGAAGCTGCTGGCCGGCGGCGTGCCCAGGCTCTTCCAGTTCGCGCGCGTCTTCCGCAATGGCGAGCGCTCGGATCTGCACCATCCCGAGTTCACCATGCTCGAATGGTACCGAGCCGACGCGACCTATGTCGCTCTGATGGACGATTGCGAGGAACTGCTGCGCACTGCCGCGCGCGCGGCCGGCGCGACGCGTCTGTCGTGGCGCGGCGCGGATTGCGACCTCAGCCGTCCGTTCGAACGGCTGACGGTGGCGGAGGCGTTCCAGAGGTATGCCGGCATTGACCTGTTGGCCACGGCGCCCGATCCACGTGCGCCCGATGTGGCGCTGCTATCGCGCGCCGCGCGCACGATCGGCATCCGCACGACCGACAGCGACACCTGGGAGGACGTGTTCTTCCGCGTCATGTTGGACCGCATCGAGTCGAAGCTCGGCTTCGGCCGGCCGACAATCTTGTGCGACTACCCGGTATCGATGGCGGCGCTGTCGCGACCCAAGCCGGATGATCCCCGCCTGGCCGAGCGATTCGAGCTCTATGCCTGCGGCGTCGAGCTGGCCAACGCCTTCGGCGAGCTTACCGACGCCTCCGTGCAGCGCGCGCGCTTCGAGGCCGACATGGCGCTGAAGCAGGCGCTCTACGGCGAGCGCTATCCGATCGACGAGGATTTCCTCGCCGCGCTGGAGCACGGCCTGCCGGATTGCGCCGGCATCGCGCTGGGCTTTGACCGACTGGTGATGCTCTGCCTCGGCGCGCCGCACATCGAGGACGTGCTGTGGCTGCCGGTGGCGCGTTAGTGGGCGCGCCGGCGCTCCCGGTCAAACCACGTACAAGTCGCAGTACCTGTTGTGCGTCAGCGGCGCGTCGCCGGCGCGGGCGGTGACCGTTTTCGCGCCCGCTGGCTGGCCCAGTCGCTTGGCGCCGGGGCTGCTGACGCGCAGCCGCGCTTGATCGATGCCGGCGTTGATCAGGATGTCGCGCATGGTCCGCGCGCGGCGCTGGCTCAGCCCTTCGTTGAATGGTGGGCTGCCCTTGGCGTCGGTGTGGCACTCGATCATCAGGGGGCGGCGCCGATTCTCGCCGCGCAGCAACGCGGCCTCGCGCGCAAAGGAATGCGCGGCCTCGACATGCTGGCGATAGCCCAGCGCGCTGGTGCGGTCGAAGGTTACGCGGGTGAGCAGCAGGCGCCCGCCGACAGCGTCGCCGGAATCCCCGGAAACACATCCGATAATCAACGCGCAGAGCATGAGGAGCATCGGCGCGCGCATGACGATCAGCGCGCCAGCTCGTCGAAGATCTTGTTGAACGCCCGCACCGCCTCGGTCGGCCCGCCGGGATGGCCCCACACGCCGTTGGCCACGGCGAGAAAATCGGCGCCGGCTTCGACGACCGGTCGGCAATTGTCCGCGGTGATGCCGCCGATGGCGACCGACGGCACGGTCATCATCTCGTCCCACCATTCCAGGATGTCGAGCGCCGCCGGCGTCGTTACCGTCTTGGTGCTCGAGGTGAAGAAGGCGCCGAACGCGACATAGTCGGCGCCCGCCTCGGCGGCTTCCATCGCCAGATGACGCGAGGCCTTGCAGGTTACTCCAATGATGCGATCGGGTCCCAGCAGCCGGCGCGCCTCGGCGTAGGGCGTGTCCTCCTGGCCGACATGCACGCCGTCGCAATCGAGCTTCAGCGCCAGGTCGGGCCGATCGTTCATGATCAGGGACACGTCGCGCTGCTGGCAGATCGGCCTGAGGATGTCGGCGGCGCGCGCGATGTCGTCGTCGCCGACGTCCTTCAGCCGGAGCTGCAACACCGCCACGTCGCCGCCATCGAGCGCCGCGCGCAGCTCCTGGGCGAAGACCTGGGGATGCGGCAGCGCCGGCGGCGTGATCAGGTAGAGCCGGCAGCGCTGCGCCGGGTTGGTCTCTTGTCGAGCATGTCGAGCGCCTCGGCGCGCGGGCGCTGGAAGGTGTTGCGGCCGATGATCGAGCCGTTGGCGCCGCCGTCGCGCAGGCCGCGAATCTCGTTGAACAGGCCGTCGAGATCCTTGGCCTCGCCGCCCGAGAACACGACGATGCGACGGTTGTTGAAGGTCGCCTGCATCACGTGGGCGATGCGCTTGGGCAGGGTCGAGATGTCGACCTTGGCCTTTTCGTAGGCGGCCTTGGCCTCGGGCTGCCACAGCACGTCGGTCGGCGGCTTGACCTTGATGATGTGCGCGCCGAGCAGGGCGGCGATGTGCGCGGCATAGGCGCAGACGTCCATCGCGGTTTCGCCCGCCTTGTCGAGCTTGCCGCCACGCGGATAGGACCACATGACGACGGCAAGACCGTACGACTTGGCCTCCGCCGACATCTCGCGGATCTCCTCCATCATCTCGTACTGGTCTTCCGAGCCGGGATAGATGGTGAAGCCGATCGCCGCACAGCCGAGCTTCAGCGCGTCCTTCACCGAGGCGGTGACCGCCTGGTCCTTGTTGGTCGACAGCGAGTTGGCGCTGTTGACCTTGAGGATGGTCGGGATCGCGCCGGCGAAGCTGTCGGCGCCGGCCTCGAGCGGGCCGAGCGGCGCGGCATAGGCGTTGAGCCCGGCGTCGACCGCGAGCTGGTAGTGGTAATGCGGGTCGTAGGCGTCGGGGTTGGGCGCAAAGGAGCGCGCCGGGCCATGCTCGAAGCCCTGGTCGACCGGCAGGATCACCATCTTGCCGGTGCCGCCCAGCTTGCCGTGCATCAGCATGCGCGCCAGGTTGCCCTTGGTGCCCGGGTTGTCGCTCTCGTAGTTGTCGAGGATCTTCTTGACGGTACGGGTGATCTTCACGGCTTCCCTCCAGGGGCGCCCCTGGAGGCGCCGGTCGCGGGGTTTCTAGCGAGCGTGGCCCTCGTTGTAAACGCGGCGAGGCCTCCCTTCGTCCTGAGGGCAGGGGATTCGCATATGGCCTTGGTACACCCCGACCTCATGCTGAGGAGGCCGCGCTTGCGGCCGTCTCGAAGCATGGGCCGCAGACACCGGGCGTGTTGCCCACCCTTCGCGACGCGCCGCCTCGCGACGCTCCTCAAGGTGAGGTTGGAGCCATATGCGAAGGCCCTCTCCCAGCGGGGGAGGGGAGAATTATACCAACCCACCTAAAGACTGACACATGCCCATGATCGATGACCGATGGATCGGATGCGCAGGGGATCGTCGGTGAGAAAGCGCCAGGCGA
>LNFM01008306.1_pt1 | contig 31989 bp, 34 predicted proteins | sample 596031 | NCBI WGS metagenome assembly LNFM01 (sample SAMN04254537, study PRJNA301005) | activated carbon metagenome | isolation source: dual media filters at the Ann Arbor, Michigan drinking water treatment plant | place: USA: Ann Arbor | reverse complement strand
TCTCTTTCTCTGTCGGAATGCGTTGCGGAGATCATCTAGGGCTGCGCACGACTTCACCGGCCCGGGAATTATACCGCTGGGCCGCCGCGGCATCCAGGCTCCTTTTATCAGGCAGTGAGCGGCCGAAGTTTCTGGATGAGGCTCTCCGCGTCGAGCTGAAACCCGTTATACACGACGCGACCATCGGGTGCGATCACCACAAACCATGGGGTTCCGCCGGACCGGTAGGCCTCCATGATTGCTGGCGCAGCGTCTACTGAGCCCGAGCCCGCGACAGCATGACCAAATGGAAGACGCAGTCCATATCGGCGTTGGTTTTCCCGCAGACGATCGAAGGTATTGACTTCCGAACCCTCGAACACAGTCTGTATCGCCGCCAAGCCAACTCCCTTATCGCGAAATTCCTCGGCAAGGGTCACGAATGTGGGAAAACCATGTGCATGACAGCCTGCACACCAATCCTGAAAGAAGTACAATATTTTGAAACCCTGCCCCAACTCGGCCAAGGTCAAGGAGCTACGCTCGTCACCATTTTCATCGATCCACCGGATATTCTCCAGCGGAGGGGCAGGCAGACCCACAATTCCCGTTTCCATGAAGCCCTCCGATGGCGGCTCGCGGCGTTAAACCACGAGCCGCAGGTTTGCTAAGCGGCAGCACCGGCCCTGCGCGGCAACACCCAGTCCGGACGTGCAAAGTGGCAGGTGTACCCGTGGGGAATTCGCTCGAGATAATCCTGATGCTCGGGCTCTGCCTCCCAGAAATCACCGACTGGCTCGACCTCGGTGACGACCTTGCCTGGCCATAGGCCCGACGCTTCAACATCTGCAATCGTATCGAGCGCAACGGCCTTCTGCTGGTCGTTGGTAAAATAGATCGCGGAACGGTAGCTCGCGCCTCGGTCGTTCCCCTGACGGTTCAGTGTCGTCGGGTCGTGGATCTGGAAAAAGAACTCAAGCAATCGGCGATAGGTGGTCTGAGAAGGATCGAAGGTGATCTCGATCGCCTCGGCATGAGTGCCGTGATTGCGATAGGTCGCATTCGGCACATCGCCGCCCGTGTAACCGACACGGGTGGAGATTACACCGGGCAGCTTGCGGATAAGATCCTGCATGCCCCAGAAGCAGCCGCCGGCGAGAACAGCGCGTTCAGTCGTCATCAGATATCCTCCACCTGGTTGAGATATTCACCGTAACCTTGGCTCTCCATCTCGCCGCGGGGTACGAAGCGCAGCGAAGCCGAATTGATACAGTAACGCAGGCCACCGCGATCGCTCGGCCCGTCGAGGAAAACGTGGCCGAGATGGCTATCGCCATACGTCGAACGCACTTCCGTCCGGATCATACCGTGGCTGTTGTCGCGTAGTTCATTCACGTTCGCAGGTTCGATCGGCTTGGTGAAGCTCGGCCATCCGCAGCCCGACTCGTATTTGTCGGACGATGCGAACAGGGGTTCGCCTGAGACGATATCGACATAAATGCCGGGTTCCTTATTATGGAGAAGCGCACCGGTTCCTGGTCGCTCGGTCGCACTCTGCTGCGTCACCCGATATTCCTCAGGTGACAGCTTGGCGATAGCAGCTTCTGTCTTCTTGTAGGCTGTCATGGATTCCTCCTTCGAACTCATACCCGAGAAAATGGATATTCGATCCGAAGGTGTCCAATACGCCGCAACTATAGTTTTGATGTTGTCACCGGCATGCACTGGGAACGCTTGTGTGGTCGCCGCACCATAAAGGCCCGCGCCTTCACGGAATTCACGACCACACATACCGCTCTATCAGTACGCGGAGCTGCCGCAGCGCCGTTGCCGTTCCAGATCCCGAAATCGATTGGAATGCCACCGTGCGCGACAGGTCGAGCGTATCGACCGGGCGTAGCGTCAAGCCCTCTACGATTGCCGAACGTTCAGGCAGCATGCAAACGCCCGCGCCCGATGCCACGGCTTGTTGAATCAAATCCTCCCGTTCGGATCTGAGCCGTGGGATCATGAAAATCGCGCGCTCGTTCAAATGGTTTTGCACGCGCGTGCGGAATTCGCACTGGAGGCGATCGAGGTAAGGCTGTTCCGATAGCTCGACAAGAGACACCGAGGCTTGGCTTGCCAGGCTGTGTCCATGCGCCATCGCCAGTAACAGTCGCTCACGGAACATTTCAACGGTTGCAATCTTGGTGTTTCCGGCCGCTGGATCCGTGCAGAAGCACCCGTCAATTTGACCGCCGAGCAGGCGCTCCATTCCCTCGTCGCGGGTGATCGGCTGAAGAACCAGTTCAAGCATCGGCATCTGTCGAAGGGCGTGTTTCAGAAATTCCGTAATCAGTGCTGGCGCGATGGTATTCACGATACCCAGCGTCAAGGTCTCGCGGCGGCCGCGAACCCGATTGAGGGATATTGCCCGAACCCGCTGTTCGCGGTCGGCGATCGCAGCGAATTCGGATCGTATGTCGCGGCCGAGCGTTGTCAGTCGACTGTCTTTTCCATCGCGATAGACCAACGTTCCGCCCAACTCCTGTTCGAGCCGCTGGATCGCGCGGGTGAGCGTGGGCTGAGACACCCCGCTGCGCATGGCTGCTTCGGTGAAGTTGAGGGTGTCTGCCAGGTTCAGGAAATATCGAATCTGGTTGAGTTCCATTGTTCTCCCTTCGTCGCCTACTCAAGCATCGACTTCAGACCGGACAAGCACCGTCGGCCGAAGGGATGCTTCCGTACAGAAACTATACACGCGGCGATGTCACGGTAATGACTTGTGAGGAGCCCCCCGCGATAGACGCTCTTGTGAGGTGGTCCCGCCTTCTTGGACAGTTTGGCGGCGAAGTTAAGCTACTCCCGGATGTGATTATCCCGCCAGTAGGCATTGTTGCACAAATCCTCTGAAGGCCGGAGTGCCCTTTCCCTGGACAGACCTATCCTACGCGCTGCGTGAGCGGCGTTCCGAGGGCGGTGAAGCGGTTCAGGATTGCGGCCTGATCTGAAGCTCGGCGACCTGCCTTTCGAAGTCGCGGGACATGACGTGCGCTCCTAGGAGCTTGAAGCAGCGCATCTTGGTCTCGACTAGAGTCCGAACTCGCTACAAACACCGGATGGCGGCAGCGAGACTAATGGTATTTTGATCGCATGCTGCGTTAGGGCTTGGCGGTCATGAGTCGACAGGCGAGCTCGTGGTCAGCCCAACGCGTCGCGAAGGTGTCGGAAACCTCGAACCAACTGCCGTCATTCCCGGCGCCGTGATAGAGGCCCATGCAGGAACATTGGCACTCATGCCCGATAGCGTTCTGACACGTTAGGGAGCATTTCTCCTGCTCGCGGTAAGGCTGAATAACGTAGACCTTGCTGTACTTCGCCAACGCCCGTTCGACGAAATCGTTGAACCAAGCTTTCGGCAATTCCCAGTATTTCTTGCCGTCAATCCAGACCGGGCTTTCCAAGCCGGATTACCGACGATCCGATCCTCCAGATAGCGATGCCCGAACCCGACCCATATCCCCTGGCTGAGGAGCGCCGCCTTTTCTACGTCGCGCTCACGCGGGCTCGCCGTCAGGTTCGCATTTGCACCCTGGCCGATGCGCCGTCGCGCTTTCTGATCGAGCTAGCGAGAACCGGCGCAGTGGAGATCGAAGCGGAGGAAGGCGTTCTGAGCCCGTGCCCGAAGTGCGGCTGCGGCACCATGAAGCGGTACGACGGCCAATATGGCCCGTTCGAGGCATGCAGCACCCACCCTCGTTGTGATTTCAAGCGCAACATCTCGGTGGAAAGTTCCCGTGCGGGGGCACCGTCCAATCGGGTGAGGATCGCACGCCCGATGTCAGTTGGAGATTATTGTCCCACCTGTGGTGATGGATCGATGGTCGTTCGTTCCGGCGGAGCATATCAACCGTTCCTGGCTTGCTCGGGTTATCCTTCCTGCAAGACTACCGCTGCCCTTGACGGAGGCACTGAGGGTGGCGCAACTCGGAGGCAGACGTTGCCCGGTTGATCATCTAGCCGGAACCGGCTCGCGGACGGCTCCAGATGCTCCACCGAATCGGCGAGATAGAAGCCTGAGCCGGAAGGGATTGGATTGAGCGCCGTGCATCAAAGGAATTCACTCGCACCAAATGCCGATCCCCAATCCCGGCACCACCTCTGGAATCACTTAGAAAAAATGCTTGCATTTCAATATGATAAAGCAAGTCGTAGGATGGTCCACAACCATCCTTCTGGCGACCCGAACCCTCGGCCGCTGACCTGGCGATGACAAAGGAAATCCAGCAAGCCTGCAAGGTTCTGGGCGTGACGCTGCATGACCACATCATCGTGGGTGGCGGCCGGGAGGTCAGCCTGCGCGCTCGCGGTGATATCTGAAGGACGATCATGTCGTCGGTTGGCGGCCAGGAGAGGAAAAGGAGGGATGGGAGTTTTGTGACGGGCTGATAGCCGGAGAGAGAGGCTCCCCGGCGTCCGTCATGGAGTCACTGACATGGCCACTGCCGTTCAGAAGATCACCCTGTCGTCCTCGCGCGACATTCCGTTCAACAAGCTGGTGCTGAGCCAGTCCAACGTCCGGCGCGTCAGGGCTGGCGTCTCGGTCGAGGAACTGGTCGAGTCCATTGCCCGTCGCGGCTTGATCCAGTCGCTGCATGTCCGCCCAGTGCTGGATGACGATGGCGTGGAGACCGGCATGTTCGAAGTGCCCGCCGGCGGCCGCCGCTTTCGGGCGCTGGAACTGCTGGTGAAGCAAAAGCGCCTCGCCAAGATCGCCCCGGTGCCCTGCGTGGTGTCGGAGGCAACCGGCGATGTCCTGATCGACGAGGTGTCACTGGCAGAGAATATCGAGCGCGCCCCGCTGCATCCGCTCGATCAGTTCCGTGCCTTCCAGACCATGCGCGAGAAGGGCATGACCGAAGAAGCCATCGCCGCCGCCTTCTTCGTCGATGTGAAGGTGGTGAAACAGCGTCTGCGCCTGGCATCCGTTTCGACCGTGTTGCTCGATGTATATGCCGAGGATGGCATGACGCTGGAGCAGCTCATGGCCTTCACCGTCAGCTCCGACCATGCCCGCCAGGAACAGGTCTGGGAGGCGATCAAGGACGGCTGGCAGAAAGAACCCTACACCATCCGCCGCCTGCTGACCGAGACCACGGTGCGGGCGTCGGACAAGCGGGCGGTGTTCGTGGGCATCACCGCCTATGAAGAGGCTGGCGGTTGCGTGCTGCGCGATCTCTTCCAGCAGGATGATGGCGGTTGGCTCCAGGACCCGGTGCTGCTCGACCGGCTGGTGAACAAGAAGTTGCAATCCGAAGCGGAAACCATCGCCGCCGAGGGCTGGAAGTGGATCGAGGTCGCCATGACCTTCCCCTACGGTCACGATCATGGGCAGCGGCAGCTTGACGGCACCACGGTCGATCTGACCGAGGAGGAGCGCGCTACCCGCGAGGCGCTGCGCGGCGAATATGACCGGCTCGAAGCCGAATATGCCGAGGCCGATGAACTGCCTGACGAGGTCGATACTCGTCTGGGCGAGATCGAGCAGGCGCTGGAGGCTTTCGAGCGCCGTCCGATGGCCTTCGACCCGGATCAGACGGCCAAGGCAGGCGTCTTCGTCAGCATTGACGCCGATGGCACCTTGCTGGTCGAGCGCGGCCATGTTCGCCCCGAGGACGAGGCCACTGAGGAACCGGAGGCGGAGATCATCGATCCCGAGACCGGGGAAGTGCTCCAGCGGGCCGAACCGGCAGTCAGCCACCAGCGCGCGGTCATCACGCTCGGCGGCCAGTCCCCCGAGCCGGAGGAGAAGGAGGATACCGACACCATCAAGCCGCTGCCCGACCGGCTGGTCAGCGAGTTGACGGCGCATCGCACCCTTGCGTTGCGTGACGCGGTTGCGGTGAACCCGCATGTCGCCATCACGGCGCTGTTGCATCGGCTGGTGACGGATTGCTTCCTGCCGCATTCCACCAAGGGGTGCTTGGAGGCGCAGGTCCGCGAGGTGCAATTCCCGGCACAGGCCGAGGATCTGCGCGACAGCGCCTCAGCCAAGGCGATCCAGGACCGGCATGAACGCTGGGGCGATCATATCCCGGCCGATGATGCGGCGCTCTGGGATTGGCTGGCCGATCTGGACGACGGATCCCGCATGGACCTGCTCGCTCATTGCGTGAGCTTCGGCGTCAATGCGCTCCATGAGAAGCCGAACCCCTATAGCGGCATGGGTGTCAGCCAGCACGGGCTGGATATCCGCCAGTCGCAGGCCGATCGGCTCGCTCGTTCGACCGGCCTCGACATGGTCGCGGTGGGCTGGCAGCCGACGGTCGGCAATTATCTCGGCCGCGTGACCAAGCCACGTATCCTTGAGGCTGTGCGCGAAGGCGCCGGTGACCGTGCTGCTGAGCTGATCGGGCACCTCAAGAAGGGCGACATGGCGAAGGAGGCCGAGCGCCTGCTGGCTGATACCGGCTGGTTGCCCGAGCCGCTGCGTATGGTGGATGCGGATATCGAGGCGGACGTGGCGCAGGCCACCAACGTCGAGGCCGACGATCTGCCTGATTTCCTCTCGGGCGATGGTGAGGAGGACAATCCGGCCGACGACGAGGAAGAGCAGCACATGGTCGCCGCTGAATAACCTTCAAACGGGGCGGCTCCGGTCGCCCCGTCCACTCCGTTTCCGCAACTCGCCCGGTCCTTGTGACCGGGCTTTTTCTTTGGAGTCTCCCATGACTGCCATCATCGACATTGATCAGATATTTCGGGAAGATCACGAAAATCCCCCATCGGAGCGCACGCTGCCCTGGGAAGAAACACGCGACGGCATCACCGTCGTCGTGGAACCGAAACCCCATTGGGCCGAAGACATGCGGGTGTTCCGTCTCGATACCCGCGAACATTGTCGATATGCGGAATGGACCGCACATGGCGGCCGTGCTCGGTTCTACGGCCATATCGACACATCAGGCGATGATCTGATGATGAAGGTGCGCGCGATGATCGCCCGCGAAATCGCCGATGGGCTTTGGGGCTGAAGGCCGGGTCGTTCTGCTCCCGAACCATCAGCATGGGATGGTATCGCCCGAACGGGGTCCATCTCCAGCTTCACCATGAAGTGTGTCGTCTTCATACCCGGGCAAGCGGCTGCCGACCCCGGGCTGAAGGGAACACGATCCTAGTGACAGCATGGTGGCAAGGCTGGCGCGGCAGAGCATCTGCGACGGGTATCCGGCACCTGTCAGATGCGATGAACCACCCCCGCTTCCATTCGCAAACCTTGGTCCGATCCGTCTCTTCATCAATCAACCCGTAAAGGGTCGGCTTACGCGCACGTGCCGCCCTCGGGGATTCGGAAAAGAGTCCGAACGCCCTCGGGTGATTGCAGATCCGGTCAGACACTTCGGGCGCCTGTCGCGCGGGGGATGGTCCCCCGCCTCCCAAAGACAGGAGCCGGAACCCATGTCCTATGCAGATGCCACCGCCTTCGCCGCCAGTCTCGCCGCCACGCTGTTGGTCTCGATCGTCGTGTTCCAGGCCGGAGACGGCACCCACGCCGCTTGCCCCGCCGCCGAATTCGACGGCGACGACGACATGGTGAAGCTGGAGCTGGACCCGTGGGAATAAGGCGCGAAAGCGCCTCATCCCCGATGGCCCGGTGCGCGGAGAACCCGCGACCGGGCCTTCAGCCCTGCGATGGTCGCTCATCGCAGGCAGCGGAACCGGGGACGGCCCCGGTCAGAGAGGAAGAGTGCGGGCCGTTCGGCCGTGACGGGTTGAGGGCTGGAGAGAGAGGCTTTCCGGCGCCCGTCATGGAGTGATCCCGATGATCTTTTCCCGCCATGACACCTTCCGCCCGATCGGCCAGATACTGGCGACCGAAGTGCTACCCGCGCTCTACCGGGCGCAAAAGCTGCCCCTGCGCATCTCCTGCCTCGGCGTGGCCAGCTACGATGCCAATTCCGGTCCCGGGGATGATGCTGACAGTTTCGACCGTATGATCCCGCTCGGGGAATGCCCATCGCCGGAAAAGGCCATGCGTTTCGCGGCTCTGCGTCTGTCGCGGAGCGACGTTTGCACCGGGCCGGACAGCTTCCCCCATTTTTGCCCGCGCATCATGCTCATTCAGGACAGCGATCACGGATTGGTCCTCGCCGGCAAAATCCACGCTGCTGTCATTCTCTGGCAACAGCCTGTCGCCTCGGACGCCGAGGCTCGCCGGATTGTTACCGAGGCCAGCCGGTTGCGCGGCCTTGCCTTCAGGACGTCCGCGCCTGCCGAGGCGAGTGAGCTTCGCTACCGGGCCGCAGCGTTGGAAACCCGGCTGGTCGATCCCTTCTGGCGCGAGGCCGCGGCGGATCTGCTCCGCCTGCCGCTGGCCGCCTGAGCTTCATCTGTTCCACCCATCCGGCCCGGCTTCGCATCGGGCATTGTCATGTCCGGAGACCTTCATGGCCGATTATTATACCCATTTCTCCTGCCTGCTCGACGTGGGCACGCCCGAAAATGCCGCCCGCGCACTCGACCTCTACAATGCGCTGGCGGGTGAAAATGCCACTGAGGATCCGCCCTCGGACGGTTTCTTGCTCTCGATCCAGCCCGAACATGGCGGCACGCAGCTGTGGATGCGCGATGACGTCACCGGTGATCCCGAGCACGTCATCCAGTTCGTCAAACGCTGCGCGAAAGCGTTCGGCCTGACCGGCCTGTGGGGGATGCAATACGCCAATAGCTGCTCGAAACCCCGCATCGACGGGTTCGGCGGCGGCGCGCATGTCCTCGACCTCGCCACCGGCGAGACGGTGGACTGGATCTATACCGATGGCTGGCTGTCCACCGTGCTGGCGGGAGGCGATCCCCATGTCTGAAATCATTGAAACCACCGTCTATCGCCTGGGCGAACTGTCCCATGCGGCGAAGGATAAGGCGCGCGCCTGGTATCGCGAAGGCGGCTTCGACTATGACTGGTACGATGCCGTCTATGAGGATTTCCAGCGCATTGCGGAAATCCTCGGGCTGGACCTCAAGACCCGATCCGTCCGGCTCATGGGCGGCGGCATCCGGCAAGAACCCTGCATCTGGTTTCGGGGCTTCTGGAGCCAAGGGGACGGGGCGTGTTTTGAGACCTTCTATTCCCACCGGAAAGGCGCCCCGCACCGGATCAGGGACTATGCGCCGCAGGACGCCGAGCTGCACCGGGTCGCTGATGCCTTGCAGGCGATTCAGCGGCGCAATTTCTACCAGCTTCGCGCCGAGGCCAGCCATCGCGGGCACTATTATCACGAATATTGCATGGCGATCTCGGTCGAGCGCGACAGCCCGACATATCAGGACATGACCGCCGATGCCGAAGAAGCCGTGATCGAGGCGCTGCGTGATCTCGCCTGCTGGCTCTACCGCCAGCTTGAACGTGAACACGATCATCTGTCTTCGGACGCGGCGGTCGATGAGACGATCGCCGGAAATGAATACACCTTCACCGAGGCCGGTCGCCGCTTCGGGTGATGATGATAAGCGCCCCACCATCCGGTTGGGGCGCTTTTCTCATGTTGCCGTCGGAGAGCCAGAGGGGGGCTGGAAGGGGTTAAGACCGGGCGGTTGAGAGAGAGCGCTGTCCGGGCTTGTCCCTCCCGCTCTCCCGAGGTTTTCCGATATGAACATGCTGTTCCCCGTGGCCGCTCCGGTCACGCCGTTGGCGGTTGCGCCCGCGGTTCTGGCTGCTGCCAATCTTCTGCTTCCCCATATTGAGCGCGGCCAGCGCGTCGACGCCGCGGTGCTGCGCGCGGCGATGGAAACGGCCTTCGGCGCGTCCGATGCGACTGGTGCCTGGGACTGGAAACTGGCCTATGAGGCTTGCGAGGTCGCCACGGTGCTGTTCCTGCGCAAATACGGAAAAGCACTTTTCCGTAAAGCTGCGTCTCCGGCTGCACGGGCTTCTGTACTGGCAAAGATCGCGGAGCTGTTGCCCACGCAGACCCGCCGCTCCGAGGAAAGCCAGAACTTCCAGCAGTTCTCTACGCCTCTGCCTCTCGGCTTGGCCGCATTGTCGGCAGCCGCGATCACGCCCGATGATGTGGTGCTGGAACCTTCGGCAGGCACCGGTCTCATGGCGATCCTCGCGCAGACCGCCGGCGGTTCACTGATCCTCAACGAACTGGCCGAGATCCGTGCTGATTTGCTGTCCTCGCTCTTTCCGGCCTTTCCCATCACCCGGTTTGATGCCGCCCAGATCGACGATCATCTGGCCCCGGATGTCATCCCGTCCGTGGTGCTGATGAACCCGCCATTCTCGGTCATGGCCAATGTCAGCGGCCGCGTCACCGACGCCGCATACCGGCATGTTGCCTCGGCATTGGCCCGTCTTGCCCCCGGCGGGCGGTTGGTCACGATCACCGGCGCTGGCTTCAGTCCCGAAACTCCGGCATGGCGGGACGCTTTCATACGCTTGCAGGCACGTGGCCGCGTCGTGTTCACCACCGCCGTCGATGGCGCTGTCTATGCGAAGCACGGCACCACAATCGAGACGCGGCTGACTGTGATCGACAAGCTGCCCGCCGACGATGCGGCCAGTTTCCCTGCATCGCCAGGGATCGCGCCCGATGTTGCCACGCTGATCGGATGGATCGAGGCGCATGTCCCGCAGCGTTCGCCGGTATTATTGCCGAAGATGGCCTCTTCCATTTCGGCCACCGCGCCGAAGACCGTGCGAGGCTATCTGGCCCGCTCGGCAGCACCGCGGCCTGCCGCTGCTCATGCCAATGATCCCGAAGGCGTGGAACTTGCCTATGAAAGCGTGGACTGGACGCCGCCCGAAGGCGCACGTCTGTCGGATGCGATCTACGAGGAATATGGGCTGCAATCGCTGCGCATCCCCGGCGCGCAGCCGCATCCGACCAAGCTGGTGCAATCTGCCGCCATGGCCTCGGTCGCACCGCCCAAGCCCTCCTACCGGCCCATGCTGCCCGCCGACATCTGTGCGCGCCTGTCCGACGCCCAGCTTGAGACCGTGATCTATGCCGGGGAGGCCCACGCTGATCATCTCGCTGGCGCCTGGACCGTGGACGAGCATTTCGACAATGTGAGTGCCGCGCCTGAGGATGCCGCTGGATCGATCCGCTTCCGGCGCGGTTTCATGCTCGGTGACGGGACCGGTGCCGGTAAGGGCCGCCAGTCGGCCGCCATCATTCTCGACAACTGGCTGCGCGGACGGCGCAAGGCGGTCTGGATCTCCAAATCCGACAAGCTGATCGAGGATGCGCAACGCGACTGGTCGGCGCTCGGCATGGAACGCCTGCTAGTCACGCCGCTCTCGCGCTTCCCGCAGGGGAAGTCGATCACGCTGTCGGAAGGCGTCCTGTTCACCACCTATGCCACGCTGCGCTCCGATGAGCGCGGTGAAAAGGCTTCCCGCGTCAAGCAGATCGTCGATTGGCTGGGGTCCGATTTCGATGGAGCGATCATCTTCGACGAGAGTCATGCCATGCAGAATGCCGGCGGCGGCAAGGGAGAACGCGGTGACGTCGCCGCATCGCAGCAAGGACGCGCGGGTCTGCGCCTTCAGCATGCCTTGCCCGATGCCCGCGTGGTCTATGTCTCGGCGACCGGCGCCACTACGGTTCACAATCTCGCCTATGCGCAGCGGCTCGGTCTCTGGGGCGGCGAAGATTTCCCCTTCACGACCAGGTCCGAGTTCGTCGAGGCGATCGAGGCTGGCGGCGTGGCAGCCATGGAGGTTCTGGCCCGCGACCTGCGGTCCCTCGGTCTCTATACCTCCCGGTCTCTCTCCTATGATGGCGTCGAATATGAACTGGTCGAGCATCAGCTCACCGACGAACAGCGCCGCATCTATGACGCCTATGCCGCAGCCTTCGCCGTCATTCACAACAACCTCGACGCGGCGATGGAGGCTGCGAACATTACCGGCAGCGAGGGGACGCTGAACCGGCAGGCCAAATCCGCTGCGCGTTCGGCTTTCGAGAGCACGAAGCAGCGCTTCTTCGGGCATCTGCTCACGTCCATGAAGACGCCGACCCTGACCCGGTCCATCGAGGCCGATCTGGAAGCGGGCCATGCCGCTGTGATCCAGATCGTCTCAACCGGCGAGGCCCTGATGGAGCGGCGGCTGGCTGAGATCCCGACCGATGAATGGAATGACATTTCGGTGGATGTCACGCCGAGGGAGTACGTAGGATCGTATTTGCAGCATTCCTTCCCGGTGCAACTCTATGAGCCGTTCACCGACGGAGAGGGGAACCTGTCGTCACGGCCGGTTTTCCGCGACGGTCAGCCGGTGGAATGCCGCGAAGCCGTCGCCCGGCGAAATGAAATGCTCGAGCAACTGGGCTCGCTGCCACCCGTGCCGGGAGCACTTGATCAGATCGTGCAGCGCTTCGGCACCGATATCGTAGCCGAGGTCACGGGGCGTTCCCGGCGGATCGTTCGTCGCGGCGAAGGTGCGTCTGCGCGACTTGCGGTCGAAAACCGCGCGCCTTCCGCCAACCTCGCTGAAACTTCGGCCTTCATGGATGACCAGAAGCCCATCCTCGTGTTTAGCGACGCTGGCGGCACCGGGCGCAGCTATCACGCCGAGCTCTCGGCGCGGAACCAGCGGCTCAGGGTACATTACCTGCTGGAACCGGGCTGGAAGGCGGATGCCGCCATTCAGGGGCTGGGGCGCACCAACCGTACCAATCAGGCGCAGCCGCCCTTGTTCCGGCCTATCGCCACGGACGTCAAAGCGGAGAAGCGGTTCCTCAGCACGATTGCCCGCCGCCTCGATACGCTCGGCGCGATCACGCGCGGCCAGCGCCAGACCGGCGGCCAGGGCCTGTTCCGGCCCGAGGATAATCTGGAATCCACCTATGCCCGTGATGCTCTGCGCCAACTCTACCTGCTGATCGTGCGCGGCAAGGTCGATGGGTGCTCGCTGGAACGCTTCGAGACCGCAACGGGCCTGAAGCTGATGGACAGCAATGGCGTGAAGGACGATCTGCCGCCGATCACCACGTTCCTCAACCGGCTGTTGGCCCTGACCATCGAGCTTCAGGGCATCCTGTTTTCAGCCTTCGAGCAGCTTCTACAAGCCCGGATCGACGGGGCGATTGCTTCGGGCACCTATGACATGGGGCTGGAAACGCTCCGGGCCGAAAGCTTCATCGTCACCGATCGGCAGGTAATCCACACCCATCCCGGCACCGGAGCGGAGACACGGCTCCTGACCGTCACCGAGCGCAAGCGCAACCAGCCGGTGATGCTGGATGCAGCACTGGCCGAACTGGATGATCCGCGCGCAAAGCTGCTGGTCAACGAGCGCTCTGGCCGCGCTGCCGTACAGATCCCGACCACCAGCGTCATGCTGGATGACGGCGAGATCGAACGGCGCGTCCGGCTGATCCGGCCCATGGAGGCAATGAACATTCCCATCCGCATGATGGGCGAAACCCATTGGATCGAGGTCGACTGTGCCGCTTTCGCCTCGGCCTGGACCGCAGAGCTGGCCGAAGTGCCGGAGTTCACCGACAATATCCTGCATATGGTGACGGGGCTCTTGCTGCCGATCTGGAAACGTCTGCCGCAGGATTCCTCCCGCGTCTATCGGCTCCAGAGCGATGAAGGCGAGCGCATCATCGGCCGCCGTGTCTCTCCCGCATGGGCTGCCAATGCTTCGACCAGCGGCGTCAGCAGTAACATCACGCCCGATGCCGCCTATGCCGCGCTGATCGAAGGCCGGACTATCCTCGATCTGGCAGAGGGACTGCAACTGCGCCGTGTCCGCGTCATGGGCGCGAACCGCATCGAGCTCACCGGCTTCACCGATGCGATGCGGGATCGGCTGCGGGCATACGGTCTCTTCAGCGAGATCATCTCGTGGAAACTGCGCTTCTTCGTACCGGTGGGGGCATCCGGGCCGGAAATCACCGGTAAGCTCTTCGACCGCTTCCCGGTCGAGCGCATTGGTGAGCGGGAGGCAGCATAATGGCGCGTCTCAACGCCACCGAACTGGCGCAGCGTCTCGGCCGACAGGCCGAGGCGGTGTGCCGACACTATCTGTCGAACGGTCGCAAGCAGGGCAACTATTGGCAGGTTGGCGATGTGCAGAACAATCCGGGCCGGTCGATGTTTGTTCGCATCACTGGACCGGAATCCGGCAAGGGGGCGGCCGGTAAATGGACCGATGCCCAAAGCGGTGAATATGGCGATCTGCTCGATGTCATCCGCGAAAGTCTCGGCCTGATCGACTTTGCTGATATTGCCGAGGAAGCCCGTCGTTTCCTCAGCCTGCCGCATTCCGAACCGGAGCCGCAGGTGCATCGGTCCCGAACACCGCCCGCACCATCGGGATCATCCGAGGCGGCACGACGGCTCTGGCGCATGACGTACCCGCTGATCGGCTCGATCGCAGAGACGTATTTACGCGGGCGCGGTATTACGGATTTACGCGGAACCGCAAATCTGCGCTTTCATCCGAACTGCTACTGGCGGCCCGAAGGCGATGGTCTGACGCAAGCCTGGCCCGCCATGATCGCTGCCGTCACCGACCTCAAGGGCAGGATCACCGGCGCACACCGCACCTGGCTCGCCCGCGATGGTTCCGGCAAGGCGCCTGTCGATCCGCCGAGGAAGGCAATGGGCGACCTGCTCGGGCACGCCGTCCGGTTTGGCGATACGCAGGATGTGCTGGCAGCGGGGGAAGGCATCGAGACCATCCTGTCGCTGCGGCAGGCCGTGCCAATGATGCCGATGGTCTCCGCGCTCTCGGCCGGACATCTCACGGCCACCCTGTTCCCGCCGCATCTGCGCAGGCTCTATATCATCCGCGACAACGATCCGGCAGGTGACAGCGCGCGGGATAGTTTGGTGGACCGGGCCATCGAGGCCGGAATCGAAGCGATCACGCTCTCGCCTATGCTGGGGGACTTCAACGACGATCTTACCGCCCGCGGGCTGGATGCGCTTGCGGCACAGATCCGGGTGCAGATCGCCCCCGAGGATGTCAGCCGCTTCATGGCCCTGACGCCATAGCCCCCACCGGGGCCGTAATCGGTCAGGATCGATCCTGTCATGTGCCGGGGCTGCACCAGTATCGGCAGAGGACCGCGCCTTGGCCTTCTGAGAGGGCGATCGGCCCACAAACACTCCGGTCCGGCAATGGCGGCACCCGACTGATTTCCGTCGGCGGGCACGCCCGCCTTTACAGCGCGAAACAAATCGGCCGGGCTTTGCCATCAAGGCCCTCGCAAAGGGCTCGGGCTGCCAGACCGGAGCGCCCGTGGGCTTTCGTCGCCATGAAGGCCGCGACGGTCGCGGTCCAACCGAAGGACGCATCCCATGGACACACATGACGAATTTGAACCCGATCACAGCACATCCCCGACCGGCCATGTCATCGAAGACCTTGAGCTCTATGGCTACCGCCCCACCGAGGGCGAGGCCTATCCCCGGATCACGCCCGAAGACAATGTCATCCAGGGCGCGGTCTCTGACATCTTCGACGCCCTGATTTCCACCATGGCCGACACCAGCCTCGATTTTGACCTCGACGAAATCCTCTGGTCCACCGTCAACACTTTCCACCGCAGCGTCGAACGTATCGAACGCAAACTCGACGATAACGAGCAAGCCCAGAAACGCCTTCAGCGCGAACAGGATGGCAGCGAGGTCAAATCCGTCCAGTTGGAGACCCTGATCGGCGCGGGTCAAAGCCTGATCGAGCGCCGCGACAGCATGGAGACCTTCCGCGACACCGCTGCCGACATCTATCTGCGCACCACAGGCACGCCCTGGTCACAGCGCTCCGGCTCACGGGTCAACCATCGCCAGATGACCTCGGCCATGATCGACAGCCGCGACTTCATCGCCGCCAAACGCCGGGCCGATAACGAGGTGCTGCTGCCCGCCGGACCGAAGATCGCCTTTTCGGGCGGCGACACCACCGATCACAAGACGATCTGGGCCAAGCTCGATCAGATCCATACCAAACACCCGGACATGGTGCTCATGCATGGTGGATCGCCGAAAGGCTCCGAGCGCATCGCGGCCACCTGGGCCAATAATCGCAAGGTCGCGCAGGTCGCCTTCAAGCCCGACTGGACAAAACACGCCAAGGCCGCGCCCTTCAAGCGCAACGACCAGATGCTTGGCATCATGCCGATCGGCGTCATCATCTTTCCCGGCACAGGCATTCAGGACAACCTGGCCGACAAGGCCCGCAAGATGGGCATCCCGGTCTATCGCTTCGGAACGGGCAGCGCGTGAGCGCTGCCTTTCCCATCGCCACGAGCCGGATGGTCGAAACCACCGTTCATTCTGGCTCGCGCAGGCAGGCATGTTCATGCTATATTCCGCTTTGCGCCATGGTGGTGGTGGAAGGCGCAACCGTTCAATCTCTTGCACGGAGACACCATCATGATCGTTCTCGGAATTCTTGTTTCCATCGCAGCCATCGGCACCATGTGCTGGTTGCTGTTCAATCTCGCCGTCTTTGCCCTACCGTTCTTCCTCGGCTTGACCGCAGGCACCTGGGCCTATGGCACGGGTGCTGGCTGGCTTGGCGCGATTCTCGTTGGCCTTCTCGCTGCCGGCCTGACACTGGCGGTCGGTCAGGGCTTACTTATGCTGGTTCGCCCGATCTGGGCGCGGCTGCTTATCGCGCTGGCCTTCGTTGCACCGGCGGGCATGGCCGGGTTCTACGCCACGCTCGGCATCGTCAAGCACATGATGCCGTCAGAGACTTGGCAGCTCATCTTTTCGGTAATCGGCACAGCCGCAGTGGGCGTGACTGCTTTTCTGCGCGTCGCGGGCATGGCGGCAACCGGGCCTGCGGATGGGCACCTTGCGCGCATGTGTGGGGGCAATGCCGTTGCGAAGAGCCCTTAATTGCCGGTCGGCTGCACTCTTTGTATGTCCGCTTGCGACCAACTCACGCCGCTCCGGTGCGCCATGATGAACGCCGGATCGCGCCGGAATCAGTCATTCCCTGGCTAATCGCAGAGATCGAAGAGCGCGGGCCCCCCATCCCATGCCGAATACAGGTTCCGGCCGTCCCAGTAGCTTACTTCGCCGTTGCGGACGGACCGTTTTGCGCGGAAGACGGTATCCGCTGTCAGACGATCGAGGCACGCGGGGCCGATCTCGGGCACCTCGCTGCCCCTCTGCCCGTAACCATCGTCCGAGATGGTCCGCGCAGGGATGGCCATCAACAGCGCTGCGTGCTTCGTCTCCTTAAGGACGATCGCGAACTGGTTCATGATGACAGAGTAGCCTGTGCTTGTGTGGACGATGCGGGGATCCTTGGAAGTGAGGCCTTGAAGCAGCGAAGAGACCGCCTGGGGCGTGACCAGCTTCGACTTGTCGCGGATGATCCCGGCGCTGGCGTCCCGGCACCAGTCGCTGACATCGGCAGAGGTCGTAAGCGTCATGGGGATGCGGGTCCGGCCGGCGAACTTCCGTGCCGAAGGAAGGTAGTCGGAGGTCGTGACGAACATGCTCTTCTGGGCCGCTTCGACGTCGGCGACGCCGTGGAGCGCCGCGACTGCCGACAGGTCGATCTTGTTCCTAGGGGCGTAGCGCTTGGCCTGGACCAGCGTCAGTATGTCGCCCAGTGGATCCCGCTGGAGCACGCGGACGTCTATGCCTCCGTCATTCGAACCTGGGCCTAGCTCGCAAGTGAACCCTTGAGCCTGGAAGATCCGGAATAGTAGCGTCTCGAATTCGCGCCAAGTGAGGCGGTGGAGATCCTCCGGGCGTCTCGCGAAGTACGAATACAGCTCTTCGTAAACGTCTGCGACGTCCTGCTGGACCAGTCCGCACACCCACTGCCAGTTCTCGCGGTCGAGGAACGGCTGGAATAACGGGCTGTTGTCCTCTGGATATATATGGGCGCTGGCACTGTCGTTGCGCTCATACCAGAAGCCCTGTCGCTCGAGCAGATCGAAGAACTCCATGTCGAGACCGTGGAAGTCGCCATCGAGCGCGCGTCCGAGGTCGCCGTCGAAGTGCAGGATCGTGACGACGGGGGGCTCGCCAGGCTCTCCGTCGACCCGTTCGGCATAGGACTGGAAGCCGCAGTCGAACCACAGCTCGTGACGGGTCGCCCACTCCTGTATCGAACGCTGCAGGTCAGCGACCACCACGTCGAGCTCGGCATCGGACGGTGTCTGCTCGGCGGCGTTCGGATCCTGCCCTCCGTCAGACATCGTGTGGTTCCGGCCCGGTTAGTTGTTGCATGGCTTTATCTCTGCCGCATCCGGCTCGACTGTCATCTACCATCTCCTCGCGTCCTCATTAGTCGGCAGGCGAGCGTCTGGTCAGCCCATCGCGTGGCGAACGTCTCAGATATCTCGAACCAGCTCCCGTCGTTACCGGCTCCATGGTTGCGCCCCATGCAAGAGCATTGGCACTCATGGCCGACCGCGTTGAGGCAAGCGGGCGAGCACTTCTCTTGTTCGCGGCAGGGCTGGATGACGTAGACCGCGCCGAAGGTCGCGAGGGCCCGTTCCACGAAGTCGTTGAACCAGGCTTTGGGTATCTCCCAGCAGCGCTTGCCGGCGATCCATAGGGGCGAGGTGCGTCGGTCGTTCTGCAGCCAGGACAGGTTCGCCTCTGCGTAGGGTAGGCGCAGTCGCAGCAGCTCGCCCTTACCCGTCCTGCGAAGGATCACCGGAATTGCCCGCTGGTTCCAGATGTTGGTAAGTTGCTCCGCGTCCATCTGATCGCCCCCAGGTCGATCGTGGAACGGACGGCGGTGAAGCCAAGATCGAGGGCGGCATTGTTCTCGTCTCGTTCGGATCGGTTCGACATCACTCTCGCCGAATATCAGCCGCTCGTCTATGCAGTATGCATGACCGTCAAGGTGATCTGCGATCCGAACCAGTCGATCTATCAGTTTCGAGGCAGGATCACGGACGAGCTCAAAAAATTCGCGGAGCGCTTTGAGGAGCATGATCGACTGGCCGGTTCATCCGATACCCGTCATTCACGGTTGGGCGTATGAACGGCGGTTTTGTCTCATAGGCCGCCGTGGCCCATCGCTGCGCCGAACGGCTACCCTAATGTGGTGCGGGCAAGGTGGTGGTGGCGCCTTGTGCGCGCCTGTGGGCCGTTGAGGGATCGGATGCAACCGCGGATAACTGCCATCTTCGCCAGGAGGCAGGCAACGTCGGAGCGTAGGACCCGGATCGGTATTAGTCTGGACACGGCCAGAGTTGGATCGCTGGACGTGCAACGGCGATATGCGCGGGCAGGTCCGGGCCAACCGGGGGCGTGGTCATTGGAGCAAGCCGGGAAGGAGGATGCGCATGGCCTGAAACGCAGGGTGAGACATGGCCGGTGTGCCGGGTCTGGTCATCCTGGTGGAGCCTCGATGTCGCCACGTCTCCGTTCAGCCTCCGTGTCTCAACCGCTCCAAACGGCCTCTTCAATGGCCTGATCTGGCCGAAGACCAGCGCAAGCGCTTCGACCGCTTTAACGCAACAGCGTCGTCACAACTTTCTTCCCCTGACGGCAGCGCCGCCATTCCTCGCGCGCCAAGAAAGTTTCTCCTATGCTGTCCAGCCCCCCGCAAGCGGGGGTGCGCCAGCGTTCGTCTCCGGCCGGTCGATCGCCATAGAGGCCGCAATGGTGCGGGCTCGGAAACGGAAAACGGAGACTTACAATGGCAACCATCGGCACCTTCAAGAAGACCGGCTCGAACGAATTCACCGGCGAAATTGTTACCCTCAGCGTCCAGGCCAAGGGCGTGCGCATCGTCCCCCAGCCACCGGGTTCTGGTCGGCCGCGCCGAGATCGGCGCCGCCTGGTCCAAGCGCTCGAACGAGGGCCGCGAGTATCTGGGCCTCAAGCTGGACGATCCGAGCTTCACCGCCCCGATCTACGCCAACCTCTTCGACGACGAGGATGGCGAGAGCCACTCGCTCATCTGGTCCCGCCCCAATGGCCGCCGCGGCGACTGAGGCGCGGCACAAAGGCTCCGACCGCAAGGTCGGGGCCTTTCTCATGCGCGCGGGAAAGCCGTCACGCCCACAGCTCTGCCCGAGCTGGAGCTGCTCAGCCGACCAGGACCGAAAGCATGGTTTTCACATGGGCGTCGATCCGCTCCAGCACGGGCGGGGGGACGGACTCGCGTTCGGGCAGGGTCCACCACTGCGCATCGATGCGCATCACCGTCTCGGCGACGGCTTTGAGGACGGCCGGCTCGGGAAGCCGCGCCCGGTTGGCAAACGTCTTCCAGCGGGCCGGCGTCAGACCCTTGAATGCCCGCTCGCCGCCGAGTGACAGCGCCAACCCATCGGCCGGAATATAGGGAACGGTCGAAAGCATATCGTAGATCGGCGCAAGGGCGGGCGTGTCGCCATCGCCCGGATAGATCAGTGACCAGTTCTTGAGGTGCATGTCGCCATTGCCCATGACCACCGAAAAGGTCAGCCGCCGGACAAACTCCAGTGCGGCAAAGGGCGAGATTGCCACGTTCAGCACGGATGCGATGTCGTGGGAGGCTGCTCCGTCATATTTACGCGCCGGGTACAGGCCGAAGACCTGCGCGAAATCCTCGATATGGATGCGCCGTCCATCGGTTCCGCGATCGAAGCGCCGGACCAGCAGGACGAGACCTTCGGCGAGCGTCTCGAATTCTTCGGGAATGCCCTCGAACTGGTCGCGACCGACCAACTCCCGCTCCGGCACCTCCATGCCGATGGCTTCGGCAAGCGCAAGGTTCGCGAACTCATTTTCCGACACACCCGGAAAGGCCGTAGACGGGAACTTGGCAATATACTGCCCTTCGCCATCACCGAGCGGCAAGGTCAGGCCGCCGCCCTTGCCGGTGTTCTTCATCACCGAGAGCTTCATCTGCACGCCCGCCAGCGAAAAGCGCGCTTTTGGCTTGTCCGGGGACGCCGCCGTCGCGGCTCCCGGTTGGCCGTCACTGGGCAGAACCCGCACTGCGCCCGGCAGATCCGCGCCAAGAGCCGCGAGGAGATCGAAATCATTCCCCGGCCGAACATGGGCGGCGTGGTGCTTTTCCATCGCCTCGCGCAGCCTGTCTTCGGGAAGGAGATTGGCGAAGAAGGGCGGCAACGCGCCTGCGACCGGGCGCGGGTCTTTGCGCAGGCCCCCCGTAGCGGCACGCAATGACAAGCTCAGAACCGGGCAACCTCCTGTGTCGCGATACGCCGGGTCAAGGCTGAAAGCGTTGAAGTCACCTGGTGTTCTGACGATCGTGCCAACCCTCACACTGTTCAGGAACACGTCCAGTGACGGGATGGTCTCAGCGGTGCGGGCGGCTATCATCGTCGCTCTCCGGTTGCGGGCTGAAGGCGGGGCGATCATCCTCGGTCTCTGGGTGTAAGAGCGCTTCGATGGCGGGCACCATCGCCTGGGGAACGAGCATCATTTCCAGACCGAGCGCTCGGGCAATATTGATCAAGGTTGTAGTGCGCGCTGCCGCCGCCCCAGTTTCAACATCGCGGTAGCGCGGACGCGATATGCCGGCCAGATCGGCCACCTGCTCCTGGGTCAGTCTGGCGGCCAGTCGGGCGCGGCGAAAATGGTCGCCGATCAACCCGAGCGCTTCTGCTTCCATCTTCATATGATTCCTTTGCGGATCATTTCGGCGATATTGATCTGAATGCGTATCATGCTCTGGCGTGAATGCCAAGAATATGATCTTCAGACATATCATCTTCGAGAAATTGGATCGTTTGGGGCTCTTTTGGTGGCCGACCGGTGCGGATGCCGATCCAAGTATCAGCGCCCCACAACCTTGCCGAGGCAGGCGAATCGGACGGCCTATGCGTTGTCCTGCCCAAATAACCTCTTGCCCAGATTTGACGATTTCATCTGGCAGAAAAGGAAAGGGCGACTAAAATAGCCGTAGTTCTGGAATGCGCGCCGGTCGCGATGGGAGGTGATCATGCATGATCACCGCTCGACAGTCGCGGGCCGCACGCGCGTTACTGGGTTGGACGCAGGAGACGCTCGCTGACAAGGCCCGAATATCGCTGACTGCCCTGAAGCGCCTTGAGTCCGAGAGCCGGCTCGAGGTGTATGAGACAACGCGGGATCAGGTACGCCGGGCGCTTGAAGCAGCAGGGATTGTTCTCCTCTCCACGGATCGCGGGCAAGGAGTGTTGCTGGTTCATGGCCAAGACGAGAAGAGACACCGACAGATCCACGACGGCTGATTGGCGCAGGCCCCATCATCGATCTGCGGCGGCGGCCTGTGTCTTGCGGCGATCCTCGATATGACATCTTCGGCCCCCTCCTTCGACGACATTGCGCCCATTAGCGACGAGCTCACCGAGTATGATCGCGCGCATATCAAGCTTTATATGCGGCTACTCGATGCCGCCGACGATGGCGCGGAATGGACCGAAGCCGTTAATGTGCTGTTCGGTATCGACCCTGTTCAGGAACCCGAGCGCGCCAGGCAAGTCCATGACAGCCATCTGGCACGGGCACGCTGGATGACGCAGAGCGGCTATCGCCAGTTGCTCCATCGTCCGACAGATCGCAACTGACCTCGGCGCTGACGCCAGAGTGATGCCCTGATGGCATCACTCCATGCCTCCCTTCCAGCTTCCATCTTCTTAGATGTGGCGGAATCTTTTCACGCTCCACCTCTGTGTAATTTCAACCGGGAGCGGAGCAATGAAACCGGATACTTCCCGCTGGCGAGACCAGAGCCAATATGAATTCTACGATGCACTGCCCGTTGAGGGCGTCGCGTGGGAATGCTTACGCCGTAACGCTGCCTATCAGGCCAGCTTCGATGAACTTGTAACGCAAGACGCTGGACATCTTCCTCTTTCGGATGATGCCCAGCGTCGCTGGGGGTTGCGATTTCCCGGCAGATCCCCAACATTCCGCGCTCGATCAACCGGTCATCTGGTCACCCCTTGCCAATCCGGCCGTGCTGATGCTTGGGGCCACGCCCGATTTCCTTACCACATCGTCGGCCGCGTTATCCGTCGATCCTGTTGATGTCATCCGCGGGCCAGAGGGGGCATATGGCGCATGCCGCGACGGGGACGGCCAATATCTGATCCTGGCTGAAACCGGCTCTGCTGCGCAGCCTGCGATTGTCCTGCCGCTTGACGACGATCTGCCAGATCGGCTCGAAGCCGTTCTCAGGCTCTGGCATGTGCTGGCCGCGAAACCCACGCGCCGAGACCCCAGGATGACGCCGTATCAGCGCCGGCGTTTCCGCCTGATGATGCAAGCCGCTGACGGAAACGCCAACCACGCGACCTACCGTGAGATTGCCATCGCGATCTATGGGGAGGAGCGTGTTCGGGCCGAGCCGTGGAAGACATCGGCTTTGCGGGCATCTGTCATCGCCCTTGTCCGATCTGCCACCACGCTCATCGATGGCGGCTATCAAGACCTTTTGCGCCATCGTCGCAAACCCTGACGCCGCCGTTAGGCTGGGGTGAGGATTTCACCCCGTCGATCTTTCTCATCCCCTATGCCGACGCTCCTTCGCCACCGTGCGCATGACACGCCGCTGATCGTCAGCGGCATCCTGCACAACCACGGAGGCCCGCCCTATGCGACCCGATCTCGCCGCCTTGCCGCCACGCTATCTGCGCACCAAGGAAGCCGCTGACTTCCTCAGCCTGTCCGCCCGCACGCTGGAAAAGCACCGGACCTACGGAACGGGACCTGCCTATCACAAGCTCGGCGGCCGCGTCGTCTATTCGGTCGAGGATCTGGCAGCCTGGGTCGCGCGGGGAGCAGTTACCTCCACGTCCGATCCGCGTGGACAGGTTCTTCCGGCGAAACCTCTGCCGGTGACACCGTTCACCTCGCCCAAACGCGTTACGCGCTGAACGCAGCTGTAGTCCCCTCATGGCACCCCAGCACCGATCCGGCTCGGAACGCGGACAACTCGATCTGTTTCGGGCGCTTCCTGGAGAATTCGCACCACGAGACGCACAGGATCTCATGGCTTATCCCTTCTTCTCCCTTTCCAAGTCACACCGCATCCGCCCGATTGATTTTGCCGCGGGCAACGTCTCGATCCGCGTCGAAGCTGTTCCCGACCACGGCATGGCGACGATCTGGGACGCTGATATTCTGATCTGGGCCGCGAGCCAGATTGTCGAGGCGCGAGACGCTGGCCTGCGCACTTCGCGCCTGATGGCAGCAACGCCCTATGAGATCCTCACCTTCACGGGGCGCGGAACCTCGCAGCGGGACTATCAGCGGCTGAAGGCAGCGCTCGACCGGCTGCAATCGACCACGGTCGCAACCTCGATCCGCCAGCCCGCCAACAGACGGCGGCATCGCTTTTCCTGGATCAATGAATGGCGGGAGCGGACCGATGCCAATGGTCGCTCGGACGGCATTGAGATGATCGTTCCTGACTGGTTCTACAGTGCTGTCCTGGATGAAGCGCTGATCCTCACCATCGACCGGGCTTATTTCGACCTGACCGGCGGGCTCGATCGCTGGCTTTATCGTCTCGTGCGCAAGCATGGTGGACGACAGAAAAACGGCTGGCGGTTCGATTTCCGCCACCTGCACCAGAAATCGGGAAGTCTGTCGCCGTTCAAGCGCTTCGCGTTCGAGCTGCGCGACATTATCCGCCGCCAGCCGCTGCCGGGTTACACTCTATTCGCCGAGGTCGAAACCGGAGGCCGGATGCTGCTCGCTTTCGAGCCTGTTCCCGCCTGTGGAAAACCTGTGGATAGTCTCGTGCTATCGGGAACCCGCACTATCGTGCCATCAGGAACCGGTGGCTCGTGCTATCGGGAACCGAAACAGCGCTTATCCTACGGTAATAAAAACGAAAATCGCGCCCTTAACTTAGAGTCTAACACAGAATCTAACTTTGAAGAGCGACGGCGCGATGTGGAAAAGCTCATCGCGCAGGCTGGCGCGGCCCTCAGGAGGGGTAGCCGCAAAGGCAAGCTGAGCCCCCCAGAGCAAGGATCGCTCGCGCCAACAAACACGGCTGAACTTCCTCTCGGCAAACCGGGAGGGCGGCGATGATCGTCGCGCTCCTCAATCAGAAGGGCGGCGTGGGCAAGACCACGCTGGCGCTGCATCTCGCCGGAGCCTGGGCCGCGAAGGGACGACGCGTCATTTTGATCGACGCCGATCCGCAAGGCTCCGCGCTCGACTGGTCGCAGCGGCGCAGCCATGAAGGGCTGCCGAGGCTATTCAGCGTCCTCGGCCTTGCTCGCGACACGTTGCATCGCGAAGCGCCGGAGCTGGCGCGTGATGCGGATCACATTGTCATCGATGGGCCACCCCGCGTCGCCGGTCTCATGCGCTCCGCGCTACTTGCCGCCGATCTGGCGCTGATCCCGGTCCAGCCATCGCCTTTCGACGGCTGGGCTTCGGCAGAGATGCTGGCGCTGGTGAAGGAGGCGCGGATCTATCGGCCCGAGCTGGCCGCACGCTTCGTCCTCAACCGCTGCGGCGCGCGCACCGTCATCGCTAGGCTGACAGCCGAGGCCCTGGTCGATCACGATCCACCATTGCTCGCCACCACCATCGGCCAGCGCGTCGCTTTCGCTGAGAGCGCGCAAACCGGACGGCTCGTTTCCGAGACCGACAGCGGGGAACGCGCCATGCGCGAGATTGCGACGCTTGCGGCCGAGATCGACGGCCTCGGGATCGGGAGGGCACGGGCATGACACGTCCTCCCGCCAAGGTCCGTTTCGCATCGCGTCCAGGCGATCCCGATAGCTGGATCAAGGCAGCGGATGCGCCGCCAACCGGCAAAGGCGACGGCGAGGCATTCACCGCGCGGCTGACCATCGACATCACCCCCGAGCTGCGCGGGCGCATCAAGGTCGCCGCCTTCCGGCGCGGCATCACCGTCGCCGCCATGCTGCGCGAACTGCTCGGCGGGGAGTTTTCACCCACCGAAGGAGATCAGCCATGACCGGCATGGCAGCGCGTCCTGCACATGGCCGTCCGCTCCCGGACGGGCCAGCGCCCTTCACCACATTGGTCGATCTGACCTTCCAGAAACAGAAGGTGGAACACTGGATACGCTTCGGCCGCAAGAGCTACGAACAGATCATCGACCGCCGCCGCAGCATCGCCGGCTTCGCCCCCGAGAGCATCTTCGCCTTTGTCCGTTGGGCCTCCAACGACTACGGCACCATCGTTTCGCGTCTCGACATCCTGCGCGCCATCGGACGCGGCGAACCGTTCCAGACGGTGCCTTTCGTTCGTCCCGGCGGCGAGATCCTGTTGCGCATCAATGGCTGGCGACAAGTACAGCGGGCGCTGGCCGTGATCGACGCCGTGGAGGCACTCAGCGTCGATCCCGCTGACGCATCGCCGGACTACTGGCGGCATGTCCATAACCGCCTGAGCGCGGGTCAAGAGCCAAACCCCTACACCGCAGAGCGCCATGCGGCGTGGATTGGCCGCCGGAGGATCGCGCCATGAGCCGTCGCCATATCCTTGCTGTTGCGACGCTGGCGGTCGGCACTCTTGTCGCCACGGCTGTCGCCGATCTGCCGACCCGGTTGATCTGGAACGCCACCGCCAGTGCGCCCATCGGCTTCTACACCGTCGAGACCGCCGACGCGCTCGAAGTGCCCGAGTTGGTCGCCCTCATGCCGCCCGAAGCGCTGGAGCAGTTCATGGTCGAGCGCGGCTATATCGGTCGCGGTGTGCCGCTCCTGAAGCGCGTTCTCGGTCTGCCGGGACAACGCGTCTGCCGTAGCGGCGCGACCATCACCGTCGATAACGTGGAAATGGGCGACGCGCTGGAGCGCGACCGTATGGGCCGCGATCTACCGGTCTGGCAGGGCTGTCTCATCATCCGCGACGGCGAACTCTTCCTCATGAATTGGGAGGTCCGTGACAGCCTGGATGGCCGTTACTTCGGACCCGTCCCCGCCAGTTCCATCATTGGCCGGGCGCTGCCGCTCTGGACCGATGGGGAAGGCGATGGCCGCTACCAATGGCGCCCGGCCACGCACTGAGCCCACCCCTAAACATCAACCACAGGAGACTTGTCATGCCACAGATTGGACAGTTCACTCGCGATGAAACCGGCTTTACCGGGCGCATTCACACCCTCACGCTCTCCCGCGAACTCATCATTGTTCCTGCGGAACATTCGGATGCCGAAAACGCCCCAGCCTATCGCGTTCATTACAGTGATGCCAATGGCCCGGAGATCGGCGCGGCCTGGACACGCACCGGCGAGAAGGCCGGCGAATATCTTTCGGTGCTGCTCGACGATCCCGCCTTGCCGCAACCGATCCGCGCCAATCTGTTCCGCGACGACGATGCGGGCACGTCCTGGTCACTGCACTGGACCCGTCCGCGACCGCGCGAAGATCGGGACTGAGATCATGCGATCCCATGCCCTTCTTCTCTTCACGGCCTTGCTGTCGCTTGGCAGCGGCGTGACGCACGCCATTGCTCAGGTGACGCCGCAACCAGCGCCTATTTCTGCGCATCCGCATACTGCGTTCATTGCCGATGCGTCACAGCGCTTCGGCATTCCAGAGCACTGGATTCGCGCTGTCCTGCGCGTAGAAAGCGCAGGCGATGTGCGCGTCGTATCGTCGGCGGGCGCGATGGGATTGATGCAGGTGATGCCCGATACATGGGCGGGCTTGCGCATCCGCCATGGTCTCGGCCGCGATCCTTATGATCCCCGCGACAACATCCTTGCCGGTACAGCTTACCTGCGCGAGATGTGGGACCGCTACGGCAATGTGGCGGCGATGCTCGCCGCCTACAATGCCGGTCCCGGTCGCTATGACGAGCATCTCACGACAGGCCGAGTCCTGCCCGCCGAGACGCGTACCTATATCGCCACGCTCGCGCCGCTTTTCGGCGGCGCGACTGCGCCCGATGCGCCGACGACTGTGCCGCCCCCACCACCGGACTGGCGCGATGCTCCGCTCTTCGTCGCACAGGCCGGTGGTAATGCGACTGCGACCACCCCTCCGACCAGCGAGGTTCGCGCGACCGTTCCGGTGCGCCATCCTGTTGATGCTGTGCCGCAGGGTGGCAACATTTTCGTGGTCCGCGCGAGCGATGGGGATGCGCCATGAGCATGGCGTCCCCGCGCTCTTTCGGTCCTGTTCCGGTGTGCGGTCAGGCAGGTTTGCGCCTGGCAGCATCCCCGGCAGGAAGGGCAAAAAGGGAAGGAAGAGCGGAGGGCAAGATAAAAGAACATGGCACTCCATCGCGCCAGTTCAGAAAACTCTTGTTGTCTGCACACTGGTTAGCGGGGCCGCAGGCGGCACCACGGTTTTGGGCATCGCGTGCCGCGACTGTTCGCAATCCCTTGGCTTTGCTGGGTTTTGACCGGCACTACGGCGGTGAAATGACCGGCTTCCGGCAATTTATGCCGGGGCCGCGCCGATGAGCGCCGACGACGAGAACCGCTTTCGCCCGAAGCCCGGTCGCATTCGATCCGACACGCCGAAGGCGGGCAAGGCCAAGAGCTTTCTGACGCAGGCGAAAAAGCTCGCTCGCCAGCAGGGCAATGCGCATTCCCGGTCATCGCCCCGCTCTAGCTCCGGCAAAGCCGGAAAGAGTGGGAAGGCGTCATCCGGTGTTGGTGGGCCAGGCATCAAACGCGGGCGCGGTGCGTCCTTTGTTCGCGCCCGCAGCCTGTCCGGTGGGTGGCGTCACAGTACCGCAGGAGTGCGCCGCGTCGTCGTCAAAACCCGCTATGTCCAGCAGGCCGGAAAGAACGGCAAAGCCGCGGCCCATCTGCGCTATATCCAGCGGGATGGGACATCGCGTGATGGTGAGCGCGGCCAGCTCTATTCGGCCACCGACGATCGCGCCGATGGCGAGGCTTTCCTTGATCGCGGCAAGGGTGATCGCCACCAGTTCCGGTTCATCGTCTCGCCCGAAGATGGCGTGGATCTCGCCGATCTGACTGAACATACCCGCGATCTGATGAACCGCATTGAGGCTGATCTTGGCACCCGGCTCGATTGGGTGGCGGTCAATCACTACAATACCGGCCAGCCCCATGTGCATGTCATCGTCAACGGACGCGACGACAAGGGCGCGGATCTCGTTATCAATGGCGACTATCTCGCCAACGGCATCCGCGAGCGGGCGAGCGAGTTGGCCACGCTGGAGCTTGGCCCCGTCACCGAGATCGAGCAGAGCCGCAAGCTGTCGGCCGAGATTGACCAGGACCGATTCACGCGCATCGATCGGGCGATGACGGCGGAGGCAGACGAACGCTTCCTCGATCTGCGCCATGAACCCGACGATCCCCGCCGTCAGTTCAACCGGACCCTGCGCCTGCGCCGTCTCGCCAGGCTGGAGAAGATGGGGCTGGCCACCGAACACGCGCCGGGCATCTGGGAGTTTGGCGCGAAGATGGAACCGGCGCTGCGCGAACTGGGTGAGCGCGGCGACATCATCCGCAACATGCACAAGGCGCTAAAGGCCGATGGCCTGGAGCGCGACCCGATGACATTCCAGCTTCACGATGCAGCGCCGACTACTCCGATCACAGGCCGCGTCGTGGACAAATATCTCACCGACGAGATGGCCGAAAACCTGACCCTGGTGGTGGATGGGATCGACGGGCGCACGCATCATGTGCCCGGCATCGACCCGGCCCGCGTCGAGGACGCCCGGATCGGCAGTATCATCGAGGTCGGTCCCGCCGAAACGGCGGGTCGTCCGTCCGATCGCACCATTGCTGCGATCTCAGAGGACGGCATCTACAGGCCGAGCCGTCATCTCGAACAGGCGAAGTTCGAGGGCCGCGTGCCGGGCGGAGATTATGAAGGCTATGTGGATTCCCATGTCCGGCGGCTTGAGGCGCTGCGCCGCGCCGGGATCGTCGAGCGGATCGACGCCGACCAATGGCGCATCCCCGAGAACTTTGAGAGCCGAGCCGCGACCTATGATACTGGGCGCAACCGACTGGCCAGCATCGGTGTCGTCTCGACCATTGAGCTGGAAAAGCAGATTGGTGCCGATGGCGCGACCTGGCTCGATCGGCGGCTGGTGACGCCGGACGCCTCGGAACTTACACCAGCAGGGTTCGGGCAGCAGGTGCGCGAGGCGATGGATCAGCGCCGTGAACATCACATCGAACAAGGCGACGCCACCCGAAGCCGCGCAGGCCGCATCCTCTATCGTCGCAATCTCCTCGCCAATCTACGGAACCGGGAGGTGGCGCGGGTGGGAGCCGAGATGGCCGAGAGCAAAGGGGTGCCGTTCCGGGCGGCTGCCGATGGCGAGAATGTCAGCGGCAAGTTCACGGGGACCGCGCAGCTATCCAGCGGCAAATTCGCCGTGATCGAGAAGAGCCATGAGTTCACGCTTGTGCCATGGCGGCCCGTCATCGACCGCCAGCTTGGCCGCGAGGTGATGGGCGTCGTACAGGGCCAATCGGTATCCTGGCAGTTAGGGCGGCAGCGAGGATTGGGGATCTGATCCTTGGCTGGCCCTGGGGCTGCGCGAATTGTTCTGGCTTGGCCGGAGAGGAAACCGCCCTTGAACTGACCCATCCGATTTGCCGCCGATGGTATCCGACAGCGCTTCGGCTCGGCCTTTCCTGTTGCCACTCGCGTAACCGCCTATTCTCTGATCGGCTCCATCTCTCTTGCCGATTGGAGCCTGTATGCGTGGAGGCCGAATACTCTGGGGCCAGATCACTGTCGTGTTCACCATCGTCATGGTGATGGTCTGGGCCGCGACGCAGTGGGTCGCCTTCCGTCTCGGTTTTCAGCCCCAGCTCGGCAATCCGTGGTTCGATGTCGCGGGATGGCCAGTCTATTATCCGCCAGCCTTCTTCTGGTGGTGGTTTTCCTTTGACGCATATGCGCCCGGCATCTTCACTGAGGGCGCGATCATCGCCACATCCGGGGCGATGATCGCCATCGCCGCCGCCTTTCTCATGTCGATCATCAGGGCGCGCGAAGCACGCAATGTCGCCACCTACGGGTCGGCGCGATGGGCAGAGGATAAGGAAATCCATGCCGCAGGTCTGCTCGGCCCCGATGGCGTTGTGCTGGGCCGTCACAGCAAAGACTATCTGCGCCATGACGGGCCAGAACACGTGCTTTGCTTCGCTCCCACCCGATCGGGCAAGGGGGTAGGCCTTGTCGTGCCAACGCTGCTGACCTGGCCGGGGAGTTGCATCGTCCATGACATCAAAGGTGAGAACTGGACGCTGACGGCGGGCTTTCGCTCCCATCACGGCCGGGTGCTGCTCTTCGATCCGACCAACGTCCATTCCGCAGCTTACAACCCGCTGCTGGAGGTGCGGCAGGGCGAATGGGAAGTCCGTGATGTGCAGAACATCGCGGATATCCTGGTCGACCCCGAGGGTAGCCTCGACAAGCGCAACCACTGGGAAAAAACCAGCCATTCGCTGCTGGTCGGCGCGATCCTGCATGTCCTTTATGCCGAGAAGGACAAGACGCTGGCGGGCGTTGCGAGCTTCCTGTCCGATCCGCGCCGTCCGGTAGAGGCGACCTTACGCGCCATGATGGATACGCCGCATCTGGGCGAGGCCGGGGTGCATCCCGTTATCGCTTCGTCGGCGCGCGAGCTGCTCAACAAGAGCGAGAACGAGCGATCCGGCGTGTTGTCGACCGCCATGTCCTTTCTCGGTCTATACCGAGATCCGGTCGTGGCCCGCGTGACCGAACGCTGTGACTGGCGCATCGCCGATCTGGTCGGGACCGACGAGCCTGTCAGCCTCTACCTCGTCGTACCGCCATCCGACATCAACCGCACCAAGCCACTGATCCGTCTGATCCTCAACCAGGTCGGACGACGACTGACCGAGGAACTGGAAACGGCCGGCAAACGGCATCGCCTCCTGTTGATGCTGGACGAGTTTCCGGCGCTCGGACGGCTGGATTTTTTTGAATCTGCGCTAGCTTTCATGGCCGGCTATGGACTGAAAGCGTTCCTGATCGCGCAATCGCTCAACCAGATCGAGCGTGCCTATGGTCAGAACAACGGTATCCGTCCGGTTGAGGCGCGGTTTCAGGCGATTTCGGCCTGCCAATTCCATGGCATGAGTTCGTCGATGCGATTGATCTTATGATCAGGTAG
>LNFM01003313.1_pt1 | contig 31997 bp, 34 predicted proteins | sample 596031 | NCBI WGS metagenome assembly LNFM01 (sample SAMN04254537, study PRJNA301005) | activated carbon metagenome | isolation source: dual media filters at the Ann Arbor, Michigan drinking water treatment plant | place: USA: Ann Arbor | reverse complement strand
CCGCTGGGCAGCCGCGTGAGCATCAGCGCCGAAAGTTTCGGCCCCGAGCCGACCGAGGGAGAACTGGTGGCGGCGACCCGCACGCACTACACCTTGCGCCGCAGCGACGAACGCGCCGGCACCTTGCATGTGCATTTTCCGCGCATCGGTTATGTGCTGAAAGCTGCCGGCGCATGAAAGTGATCGCCTGGCGGGCGCTTCATTTTTCAGCACTGTCGCCGGATGAGATTTATGAGGTGCTGCAGTTGCGCACCGAGGTTTTTGTGATCGAGCAGGGCTGTGTTTTCCAGGACATGGACGGCACGGATCCCGAGGCGGTGCACTTGCTGGGCAGCGCGGACGGCCTGCTGGTCGCGTATGCGCGCTGTTTTGCCGCCGGTCTGAAGTTTGCCGAAGCCAGCATAGGCCGCGTCATCACGCGGCAGTCGGAGCGCGGCAAGGGCACCGGTCATGTGCTCATGCGCCAGGCCATCGCCTGCGTGTTCGAGCAGTGGGGCCCGCAGGCGATCCGCATCGGCGCGCAGGCCCGGCTGGAGAAGTTTTACCTGCAGCACGGCTTCCAGGTGGCCGGGCTGCCTTATATCGAAGACGGCATTCCTCACATCGAGATGCTGCGGCCCATTTAATCAAGGAGTTATTGATGATCACGGATTTCAAAGGCAAAACCGCCGTTCTGACCGGCGCCGGTTCGGGATTCGGCCTCGAGTGCGCGCGTATAGGCGCCCGCCTGGGCATGAACCTGGTGCTGGCCGACGTGCAGCAGGACGCCCTCGACAAGGCCGCGGCCGAAATCTCGGCCGCCGGCGCGCCGGTGCTGGCCGTTCGCCTCGACGTGTCCAAAGCCGCCGAGGTCGAGGCCCTGGGACAGGCGGTGTTCGAGCGCTTCGGTGCGCCGCATTTTGTCTTCAACAATGCCGGCGTCGGGGCAGGCGGCCTGATCTGGGAAAACACCCTGAAAGACTGGGAATGGGTCATCGGCGTCAACCTGATGGGCGTGGCCCACGGCGTGCGTGTGTTCACGCCCATGATGCTGGCCGCGGCCGCCAAAGACCCGGCCTGGCAAGGCCACATCGTCAACACCGCCAGCATGGCCGGCTTGCTGAATGCGCCCAACATGGGCATTTACAACGTCAGCAAACATGCGGTCGTGGCCATGAGCGAAACCCTGTACCAGGACCTGGCACTGGTCACCGACCAGATCGGCGCCTCGGTGTTGTGTCCCTTCTTTGTGCCCACCGGCATCAACCAGAGCCACCGCAACCGCCCCGACGGGCTGGAAGCGGCCAAACCCACGCGCAGCCAGCTGATCGGCCAGGCCATGAGCGACAAGGCGGTGGGCTCCGGCAAGGTCACGGCCGCCGAGGTCGCGCAGAAAGTGTTTGATGCGATCGCGGCCAACCAGTTTTACATCTACAGCCACCCCAAGGCCATCGGTTCGGTGCAGACGCGTCTGGAAGACATCCTGCAGGCGCGCAACCCGACCAGCCCGTTCGCGCACAAGCCGGAACTCGGGGAAGAGCTGAAGAAGGCCTTGCGCGAAGCCTGAGGCCGGGCCATGCTGAACGTCACCCAGCTGCAGACCGGCCCCATCGCGGTGAGGGACGTCCGCTGCAGCGCGGGGCCAGCCACCAGGCCGTTCACCGAACAGCACCGGGGCTATTCGCTGGCTTATGTCCGGAAGGGCAGTTTCGGCTACCGCGCGCTCGGCACACATCACGAGCTGGTGGCCGGCTCGATGCTGATCGGCCACCCGGGCGACGAGTTCATGTGCACCCACGATCACCATGTCTGCGGCGACGGGTGCCTGGCTTTCCATTTGTCACCCGAGATCGTCGACCTGGTCGGCGGTCATGGCGGCGCCTGGCGCACCGGCGGCCTGCCGCCCTTGCCTGAGCTGATGGTGCTGGGCGAACTCGCGCAATCGGTGGCCGACCGGCGCAGTGATGTCGCTCTCGACGAAGCCGGCCTGTGCCTGGCCGCGCGATGTGTGCAGGTGGTCAGCGGCCGCAGGCCCGCCCGGCAGCGAAGCACGGCCAGCGACAGGCGGCGCGCAGTGGAAGCGGCGATCTGGATCAGCAGCCATTCCCGGCAGGACATCCATCTCGAGCAGGCCGCGGCCCGCGCCGGGCTCAGTCCCTTTCATTTCCTGCGGCTGTTTTCGCGGGTGCTGGGCGTCTCGCCACACCAGTACCTGGTGCGTTCCCGTCTGCGTCACGCTGCACAGCTGCTGGGCAAGGGCGAGCAGTCGGTCACCGATGTGGCGCTGGAAGGCGGTTTTGCCGACCTCAGCAACTTCGTGCGCACCTTTCGCCGCGCGGCGGGTATGCCGCCCGGCGCGTTCCGTCACGCCTCTAAAAATGGCCTGAAAGATGAGCGCAAGATTCTCCAAGACCGCATGGCCGCGCTGCTCGATGATGGACGCCTGATCCACCCATCCAGCAGGAAAACACCATGTACGACCACCTCGGTTTGAAAGTCGGCAATCTCGCCGCCAGCATCCGTTTTTACGAAGCCGCCCTTGCGCCACTGGGCCATGTGCTCGGTTCCCATGACGACAGCTACGCCGGCATTGGCCCGGCCGGCGCGCCGGCCCTGTGGCTGTATGCCAGCAGGAAGGCCGGGGGACCCGGTACCCATGTCGCCTTCCGCGCAGCCAGCCATGCGGCCGTGGATGCGTTTTACCAGGCCGGGCTCCAGGCCGGCGCGCGAGACAACGGCGGGCCCGGCGCACGTCCCGACTACAGCCCGACTTATTACGCCGCTTTTTTGATCGACCCGGACGGCAACAACGTCGAGGCGGTTTGCCCCTGAGCAGGCAGCTCAGGCGGGCTGTAGCGCCAGCAGCATCCGGGCGCTGCGGGCGCGGCCGGCCTTGCCGGTACGGGGCGCCGTTTGCGCAGAAGGCGCCAGTTCCAGGCGCAAGGATGAGGGCCCCATCGCGTAGATGATCGCGCGGCGGTGCTGCGTGGTGAGAAAACTCTCGCCGGCGGACAGCACGATGTCGCGCGTGTCGTTGTCCAGCGTGATCCACAGGCTGCCTTCGCGGCAGGTCAGCTGCAGGCCGGCGGCATCGGCCACGCTGAACAGGCCCTGATGGGCAAGCGAGAGCTCAAACTGGCTGGTCATTGGGGTGGGGCTGGGTGTCATGGCAGGCCTTTCACATTCGGTATGGAAATGAATATACTGGCCAGCTCCAGAGGCATCAAACGGTGAATTGGAATCCCTTGCATGCATCCAGCGAATGCCAACACACCCCACTTGCCTGCCGTCACGGGCATCCGGCGCGGGCAGCTCCCGCGTCTCGACCTGCTCTACAGTTTCGAGGCCGCAGCCCGCTGCCTGAGCTTCACGCGGGCGGCGGCAGAGTTGTTCCTGACCCAGTCGGCCGTCAGCCGGCAGATCCAGCAGCTGGAAGCCGAGATCGGTGTTGCGCTGTTCGAGCGCCGGCACCGCGCGCTGGTGCTGACCGAAGCCGGCAGCGTGATGCAGCGCGCCGTGGCCGACTGCATGGAGCGACTGCGCGACGCCACCACCAGCGTGCGCGCCATCACGGCGCCGCGGCAGGTCGCCATCACCACCACCCCGGGGTTTGCATCGCTGTGGCTGATACCGCGGCTGGCGCGTTTCACGGCGACACATCCGGGTGTCGATGTGCGGATTTCCGCGACGCTGGAGGTGCTGGACCTGGAGCGCAGCGGCATCGACGTCTCGGTGCGCCTGAGGACCATAGAACATGCGCAGGGCCGCTCGCTGTTTGAGGAAACCGTGACCCCCGTGTGTTCTCCAGGCCTGCTGAAAAACCGCGCCTTGCCGCTGAAAAAGCCCGAGGATCTGGCCGCGCACACCCTGCTGACCATCGACAAGCCCCAGGGCCAGCCTCTGGCCATGGACTGGGAGCCCTGGTTCCGGGTCATGGGCCTGCCGGAGCTCCGCATGAAAAACACGCTGCAGTTTTCGCAGTACTCCGATGTGGTGGCCGCGGCCGTGGCCGGGCAGGGCGTGGCCATAGGCCGCCTGCCGCTGCTGGCGGAGCTGCTGCGCGAAGGCCGGCTGGTTGCGCCTTTCAGCGGCGCCGCCTCGCATTTCGGCTATTTCGTGACGGTGGCACCACGCTCGGCGGCCAATGCCGATGCCCAGGACTTCGTGCGCTGGCTGGTGGCCGAAGCCGAAGATGCCAGCATTGTCTGCGCCTAGCGGTATTTCGCCGCCGAGATGAATTCCGAAAAGGTCTCGCACCAGACCAGCACCGTGGTATACCGGGCCACGTCCACACCCTCCGGCACAGGCACGATGAAGTTCTCGAAAGTCTTGATGTCGCCAACCCGTTGCGAACGGGACTTGAGCTGCAGGAACTGCGCTTCGTTCTCGACGAACTCCGGCACCAGGTAGAGCTTGTAGTCGGGGCCGGGCGACACCTTGCCCATCAGCGCAATGGTTTGTTGGCCCACCGACACCTCACCATCACCCCAGTGCAGCGGGTCGCTGCCGGCAAGGTCGCGGCGGAAGCTGCCCTTGAAGCTGGCCGCACCCGCCGCCGCCTGCACCTGTGCAGCGGAGGGCGCGGCGGGTGCCGTGAGGATGGGCAGCAGGTAGATGCCGAGTACAAAACCGGCCAGCAGCACCACCAGATGTGAAGCCGCCAACACCAGGACTTTTTTCATGATGCTTTCACGATGCCGCATTGCAGGCTCAAGGCCTGCAGGGTGCTGCCGCTGTTCGGTTCGACCACCACCAGGTTGATTTGCCGCTCATGGCCGGGCGTGGCAGCCACGCTGCGCAAGGTCAACTTCTGCGGCGTGCTGCCGCTGGGGTAGGTGCCGGCCCGGGTGTACTGGCGCACCACAAAGTCGTGTTTCAGGAATTCGCCGGCGTTTTCGCCGGCCTTGACCCGGGAGCTGTGGCCATGCTCGGTCACCGTCCAGTAGGCGGCCCAGGCTTGCGCCGCGCCGCTACCTGCCACCGGGGTGACGGTCGCTTCGAACTGGTCGTCGGCCAGCCGTTTCATGGCAATCTGCATGCGGGCTGCGCCGCGCGGGCCGGTGACACCGGACTGCGCGTTGCCCCATTGCGGCCAGTCGCGGCCGTTGACCACCACTTGCGGGGTGTAGATGTTGCGCAAGCGGTTCAGGACGGCGATCTCGCGCTGGCGGGTGGTGTGGGCCGGTGCGGCAAACCGGTCGACCCAGCCGATGTAGTCCCAGTAACCGACGTGAAAGGCCTGCACCACCACGTCCTGGCCCTTGAAGCCAGAAACCCACTGGTCAGCCGGCGGGCAGGAACTGCAGCCTTCCGAAGTGTAGAGCTCCAGCACCGGGGTCACCAGCGGGCCGGAACTCGCGCTGCACTGGCTTTGCATGCCAAATGTGGCCGTCGCCCATGCCAGGCAAGCGCCGGCAGCTATGATTTTGGAAGCAGATAAAAACATGTCCGGAGTCCTTGTGATCGGCAACTCCGGTTGGTCGTGCGGCGCGGCGGCTTCTTACAGCCGCTGCCTGAAAGGCAAACGAACTTTCAGCGCAATATCGGGGTGTCTGTAAGGACAGGCGCCCGCCGCACGCCGTCGCGGCTTTCCAGCCGGTCTTCGAGTTCGCCGATATAGGCCGCCAGGGTGTTGCCGGACTGCTCGATTTTGGCGGCCAGGGCCTGCTCGCTCTGCGCCAGCCGCTGGGACAACACGCTCGCTTGCGCGGCTTCGCGCTGCTGGGTGGCGAGGGTCTGGGCTTCGAGGTAGTTGCGCAGTTCGGTAAAGCGCGAGGCCTCGGCCTTGTCGGCCAGGTCGCGCTGGGCATGCAGTTCACGCGCGGTCTGGCGCGTTTCGAGCAAATGGGTGCTCTGGATGTACAGCGTGCTGGCCAGGAACAGCAGCAGCGCTGCCGCCAGAATCACCAGCATGACCAGGCCCAGCGGCGCCTGCACCGTGGTAAAGCCCAGGCTCAACAGGGAGGGGCGGGTGAATTCGTCCATGTTCAGCGCGGCAAAACCGGCCATCAGCACAATGGCAACAATCAACACAATGGTTCGGGTACGCATGCTCGGGACTCCTGCAAATAGAAGCTCCCATCTTCCCGCGCCGGGGCGCGTCCTGTCTGTAGGAAAAAGGCCTGAATCCGTGCCTAGCCCGGGCCGGGCATCCGTGGATCGGGCGGCGACGGGGGCGAGGAAGCCTGTGCCTCTTCGATCACTTCGGCAGCTTCTTCATTGAGCGCCTGCCCGGCCTGTTTGGGCCGCGTCAGCGGGGTCGGGGTCCAGCGCCCGCCGTGCATCAGGTCCATACCGCTGCTGATGTCGCCGCACAGCTGCAGTTGCAGGCGCTCGGCGTCGCGGCGGCGGATATCTTCGGCAATCTCCGCGACCTCGGCATCGGCCACACCGAGCTGGCGCAGCGCCTCGCTGCTGAAGGCCATGGCCGATTCGAAAGTCTCGCGCATCTGGTAGTCCACGCCGCGCCTGATCAGTTCGATCGCGTGCTGGCGGTCATAGGAGCGCGCCAGGATGGGTGTCAGGGGAAACTCGTGTTTGGCCAGCTCGACGATACGTGTGGTGGCTTCCTTCTTGTCGACGCAGACCAGGATGGCCCGCGCGTGGGAGGCGCCGCTGGCGTGCAAGACGTCCATGCGGGTGCCGTCGCCGTAATACACCTTGAAGCCGAAACGCGCGGCGCTGCGGATCATGTCGGTGTCGTTTTCGATCAGCGCGATGTCGATGCCGCGCGCCAGCAGCGCCTGGCTGGCGATCTGGCCGAAACGGCCGAAACCGATGATCAGCACACTGCCCTTGATCTCGCGCGCCTCTTCCACGCTTTCGATGCCGTCCATGTCCAGCTCGGCTTCTGCCGGCGTGACCCAGCGCAGCGCAAACACCGCCAGCGGCGTCAGCGCCATCGAGATGATGATGGCCGCCGTCAATATCGCATTGACACTGGCGTCGACAATGCCGGCCGCAGCCGCCGCCGAATACAGCACAAAGGCGAACTCGCCGCCCTGGGCCATGAGCGCGGTGCGCTGCAGCGCGTCGCCGTGGCTGGACTTGGTGACACGCGCCACCGCGTAGATGCCGATGCCCTTGAACAGCATGTAGGCCAGCACACCACCGAGGATCAGCGGCCAGTCGGCCAGCACCAGCGGGATGTCCAGCGACATGCCGACACCCATGAAAAACAGGCCCAGCAGGATGCCGCGGAAGGGCTCGATGTCGGCCTCGAGCTGGTGCCGGAAGGTCGATTCGGACAACATCACGCCGGCGGCGAACGCGCCCATGGCCATGGACAGGCCGCCCCACTGCATGGTCAGCGCCGAGCCCAGCACCACCAGCAGCGCGGCGGCTGTCATGACCTCGCGCGCATGCGCCTTGGCCAGGATGCGGAACAGCGGATTGAGCAGCCAGCGGCTGACCGCCACCAGGCCGACGATGGCCGCCAGCGCCGCGCCTATCGTGACCCAGCGCGAGACACCGCCGGAAGTATCCGGCGCCATGAAGGCGACGATCGCCAGCAGCGGCACGATGGCCAGGTCTTCGAGCAGCAGGATGGACACCATGCGCTGGCCGCGCGGCGTCGAGGTGTCGCCGCGTTCGTCGAGCAGCTGCATCACGATGGCGGTGGACGACAGCACAAAACCCATGGCCGCGATAAAGGCCACCGGCAGCTTGAGCCCGGCCGCCGCGCCGACCGCGGTCAGCAGCGCGCCGCAAACCACCACCTGCATCAGGCCCAGGCCGAAAATCTCGCGGCGCAGCTTCCAGAGGCGGGTCGGCTGCATTTCCAGGCCGATGACAAACAGGAACATCACGACGCCGAGTTCGGCCACATGCAAAATCGTGCCGGCTTCGCTGAAAAAACCCATGCCGAAAGGGCCGATGGCCAGGCCCGCCGCGAGGTAACCGAGCACCGAACCGAGCCCCAGGCGCTTGAACAGCGGCACCGCCAGCACACCGGCGCCCAGCAGGACCACCACCTTGACGAGTTCACTGCCTTGTTCGACTGCCATGAGATTCCCGGGGACGCGCCCCACGGGGGCTGATGCGCAGGATGGTAACGGAGTTTTGGCCGCGCAAGGTGGGCATGCCGTCCGGCTGCCCGGCGATCCTGTTTGCTTGCTGCCTACTTGCGCAGGTAGGCGGGCAGCATGTCATACAGCGGTGTGGGCTCCCTGCGCAGGGCCCGCCGGGTCGTGGCGCTGTCCAGCGCAGGCGCACCCGCGGACAGATTCACGTAGGCCAGCTGCTGCATCCAGGCGATGTCGACCTGTCCGTCGGGGCCGGGGCGGGAAAAGATCAGTTCCAGCATCCGCCTGGCCGGCTCGCTGCCCTGGTTCTGCGCCAGGCGGTAAAGGCGGATGGCTTCGACGAAATTGGCCGGCTGCCCTTCACCGCGGTGGTTGCGCTGCGCGCGCGCGAAGGTGTCAGCAGCCGAAGCGGAACTGCGGGCGGGCGGTGTGACACTGAGCCGCTCCGACAGAAGTGCCGCATTCGCGGAAGCCACCTCCGACCTGGGCGCGGCTGCGCGAAAGTGCTCCAGCGCCTCCGCCGGCCGGTTGGCGGTGATGCTCGCGAACCCCAGTTCTATCCGGGCATGCACGTTGCCGCCGCGCGCCGCGCTCAGCAACAGTTGCCGGTCGGGCGCGGGTGCGGCGGGGCCGGGTTCGCCGCGCACGCCCGGTGTCGCCAGCTGGAGCGGCGACAGCCGCTCGCTCACCAGCCACTGCAGGTACTGGGCACGCGGCAGATCCACCCGGCGCAGCAGCGTGATCCAGCGCTGCGCCGCCGCGGGATTGGGCGCCGTGCGGCAGCCATCGATCTCGCACCAGGCCAGGCCGGCGGCGGCCAGCGGCTCACCCAGCGCGCGTGCGCGTTCAAACCAGGCTGCGGCCTCGCCGGGACTGGACGCCACACCGATGCCGTGCAGATAGAGCAGGCCGAGCAGCCAGGCGGCGCGCGCCTGCTCACGCGCCGCGCGGCCCGCTTGCGGCACGGCCGACTGCGCGCGCGCGCGAAGGCGCTCTACTTCCGCCTCCAGCTCCGAGGGTCGCGCTGCGGCCTGCAGGGGAGGCGGCGGCAAGGGGGAGGCGCTGATCGTTTCAGGCGCCGGGTCTGCCGCGCGCAACGGGGGCGCGGGCGGCGGTGCTTCGTCGAACGCCGCTTCCGGCGGAATGCTGCCGGTCGCCTGGGCAAGCCCCAGCCACAGCCACAGCCAGCACCAGAGCACACGGGAGAGGAACCGCAGCATGGCCGGTCTCCTGCAGCGCACTAACGCGTGGCTGCAGGCGGCACGGCAGCGGCGGCCGGCGCAGGCGCACGCCTGGGTCCGACCTGCCACTCGACACCGGCAAAGGTGTAGCCGTCTGCCCCCAGGCTGCCGGCGAATGCCTTGTTGATGTCCTCCAGGGAGGCCGTTTGCCGCAGCGGCACCAGCGCGGGACCCCGCAGGAACTGCGGCAGTGTTCCGGCTGCATCGGTGTCGGTCGCAAAGCAGCCCACGCGCTCGGTGCCCGCACTGGTGGCATCCATGATGAAGCCGGGGGTGGGACCCATCCAGTCAGGAATGCGAATCGCCTGATTGGCGCTCAGGAAGGCATTCGGATTGGTGGCATTGGGCAGGAGGCGCATCACCTTGCCGCCGGCCTCATGCAGGAAGCAATACAGGTAGGACGCGCGGGACAGGCTCGCCGACAGGAAGATCTGCTCACCCACCTCGAAGGCAGAACGTCCCACCAGCACGTTTTCGATCTGCAGGCTGATGGTTCTGGGCGGCGCCGCGCGTCCATAGGCCGAAGGACCGTAGGGGCTGCCGCCGCCGGGGCGCTGATAGTCCGCGGCACTGGCCGTTGGCGCGTCGCTGGTGGCGGACCAGCCGATCTGCACGAGTCTGCCGTCCTTGCCCAGCGACACGAAATGCCGCAGGGCGCGCTCGTAGGTCGGAAAATCCACAACGCCCGACACCACCATGCCGGTATCCGCCTGGAAGCGCCCCAGCGCCCTGCGGAACTCCGGGCTGTTTTCATCCAGCTGCGTGCCGTTTTCACCCAGATAGCCGTGGCTGATGAGCGATCGCTGTACCAGCTTGTTGTGCAGCAGCGGTGAGCCCGAGTCGTACCAGTCGCGCAGCTGCCGCTGGAAGTCGGGGTGGGTCTGGTCCAGGGTCAGGCACTGCCAGTAAGGCACACGCGCCCATTTTCCGACCAGTTCGATGGTGGCGAGTTCCACCAGCGTCCGGATGGCCGCACCGGCCCCCTGCGCATAGTCGCGACCCACATTGAACTGCACGCCGTAGCTGCCGATCCGTCCGGCAAGGTCCAGTCCCTGGCCGCCACTGGCGATGATGACTTCATTGGCGGAGTCGAGCCCGGGGATCAGGGTGCGGGAGCGAAAGTCGCCAATGTGCAGCTCCAGCCCGATGATGGTGGCGTTGCGGCCCTTGCTGTAACCGGTGTCGAGGCGGGAGGCAGCGGTGCCGACTTCGAAACGGTTGTTGATGACATTCTGGTCGACAAACGCGATCGCGCCGGAGAAGTAGAGGGCAGGGCGCTGCAACTGGATCTGGTTGTTGTTGAGCAGGATGGTGGTCAGGTTCTGAACCGTGTCCTGGCGCGCGATATCCACCTCGTAGTCGACATAGCGGAAGGCATTGCTGAGCCGCGACATCTGCGACAGGGCCGTGATGATCATGTCCTTGGTGGCAACCGGCACACGCGTCGAAAAATCCGGGATTTGCTTGCTGGTGATCAAGGTGGTGGTGATCTCCGCCTCACGGAACAGGTAGTCCATGCACATCAGCGAATCGGAGAAATTCGAGACCGAGCGCACGGGCCGCACAACGGGACGGTTGGTGGCGCTGGCATAGGACTGGAATTTTGCATCGTCGCGCGGATCGGCAGGCGTCGCGCATCCGGCCAGCAGGATGGCACCTGCGAGGCCCAGTACAAGGGTCAGTGAACTGAGGCAAGACCTGGCGGGCTCAAGCCGGATGGATGGGTTCATGTTGTTCTCCTCACGACAAGTCTGGAAATTTCTGGAATTCCGGCCCTGGGCATTCCCGTCTGCCCCGCAGCCGGAGAACGGCTACTTGCAGATATTCACAAGGTCGCCCTTGAGTACCACGATCTGCTGGTTGCTGGAAAGACCGTTTTGCCGGGCACCGGGCGCAGCGCTGGCCACCGTCGTGCTGCCCACCTCCTGGATGCAGGTCTTCTTGAAGCCGTCTGAACTGGCCGAGCGGGTCGCGTCCTCATCGGTCGAGATGCCGTTGGTCTGGTCGGCGTTGGCTTTGGCTTCGTAGCGCGCGACCTTGGCCTTCATCCATGCCGGCATGCTGGTCATGGGCTCCAGAGGCAAACTGGTCCTTGCGCCGCCAATCGGGGCCATCTGTACCGAGATGCGTTTGGTCAGGATGACCGGGTCCTCGCCGGGCGCATTCTGTGCCCACGCGTTTCCCAGCAGAAACATGGCAGCCGTTGTAGCTGCACCCACTACCTGCGATGACGTTTTCATGACGAAATCTCCACACGTTGAAGGACAGAAAAGTACCGGACCAGGCGCTGCCTGATCCGGCACGCCCCGTCAGGGCCTTCCGGCACGGAACCCGCCGCATCAGCCAGGGCTGAAAAGTGGATTCGGCGTACCGGCCGCCCTGAAACGGCGCTTTCAGTGGCCGTGGCCGTGGCCGTTACCGCCACCGCTGGGCGGGCATCCGAAGCAGGCATTGTTCGAGGCAATGTTCTGCACCGCTGTGGCATCGCGGCCGGTCGCGCTGTTGAGCACATAGCTCGCGTCAAGCAGCGTCGCCTGCAGCGAGTTGCCACTGACAGTGACCTCGCCGACGTTGGACGACAGGTTCTGCTGGGCCAGCGTGTTGGCGTTCGCGGTATTGCCCACATAGCTGCCGCGTGCGCCGACGATCTGCAGCGAGTTGCCGCTGATCGTCACGTCACCCGCATTGCTGGCCAGGTTTTGCTGGGCCGTGGCGTCCTCACCGTTGGCGGTGTTGACGACGCCGCTGGTTGACAGCACAGCGATCTGGGCCGAATTGCCGCTGATCGTGATTTCGCTGGCAGGTGTCGGGCCCGCGGCCATTGCAGCGGTGGCGACAGCAGACAAGGCGAGAAGTACAAGTTTTTTCATGACAGTTTCCTTAAAAAGTGACTGAAGACTTCTGGCCACCGGGGAATCCGGCGACCAGCCACATTGACTCCGCAGTGGAGAGCAGCTGTTTCCGGCAGGAATCGGCAGCTCTTTCGGCGTTGTCGAGGTGAAGTTTCGGGATCACGCGGGCTTACGCCAATAACCACTCCTGAGTACTTCAATTGAGGGAGACAAACCCTCGCCCTTTTTTGCATTCGCCGTCGCGGTGCCCACCCGGCAAGGGGATGGCGCTATAAATTTGAGAGACCCTTCGACAAAAAAAAATAGGTAGTAACAAAACGTATTCGCGGCAACGCACAGAAATAAAGATCAACGGCGTCCCTCATTTGCGACTTAATTGCTCCGTTGCACCAAAAAAATCACGAAAGTACGATGTTTCTGTATCGTGTCGCACGTGAATTGATGTAACGGAGGCGTGAGGGTGGGCACAGCGTGCCCTGGAGGCGTCGGCGCCGGGCAGGCGCGCTTGCCTCGGGACATGGGTCGGTGTCGCCGGCGGCTATCCGTCCTTTCATTGACAAGAGTCATAGGTCAAAAGTCGCAAAAGTCCACACTTTTGTAGTTCGGGAAGTAGGTAATAACCAATAACGGGTCACCATGCAAAACATCATCCAGGCCACGGCTGCGATGCAGCCCCCACCGCGCGACATACACGGCCTTCAACCCGCGCTGCAGTCATCCCATGAAGGCACCGGGTCGCTCTGGCCCAACTTTCTCAACGGCCAGCCAGGCCAGCCCGTGCGGGTCCTGCTGGTCGATGACGACCCGCACATCCGCAAGGTGATTTCGCAGGAACTGCTGAGCGACAGGCGCACCGATGTGGTCGGGCAGGCCAGCAGCCTGCGCGAGGGGCGACGCCTGATTTCACAGCTTGAATTCGATGTGATGCTGGTGGACCTCAACCTGGGCGACGGCGCAGGATTCGATCTGATCGACCACATGAAAACCGTGCGGCCCATGGCCGAGGCGGCGGTGATTTCCACGCTGGAGGACGAGGAGCACGCCATACACGCTTTCGCGCTGGGCGCCACGGGCTACTTCGTGAAAAACACCTGGTTCGGCAATTTCCCGGAGGCGGTGCTTCAGGTTGCCAACGGCGGTGCGTCGATCACACCCCATCTCGCGCGGCGGCTGTTGAGCAAGCTGCAGCATGGCAACGACCCCGACCATCCTTCGGATGGAAGAGCCAACAAGAGGTTGTCGGAGCGCGAAAAGGAGGTGCTGAAAATGGTGGCCGCCGGCTACACCAGCAACGAGATCGGTGTGCGGCTCGCCGTCAGCAGCCAGACCGTCAACTCCCACATCAAAAACATCTACCGCAAGCTGCAGGTACGCAGCCGGGCCCAGGCGGTCAGTTATGCGGCGCATCGCGGCCTGTTCTAGGGGATCACCATGTCCATACGCGCATTTCCCGATGGCCTGCTTCCTCCGAACGCCAGGCGTGTGCGCCCGGCCGCATCGACACGCAGTGAGTCCCGCGGTTGCCAGCGGCTGGAGAGCGGTTCTTCCGGCGTCGCACTTGCCCTGACGCTGCGGTTTGCCCTGATGCTGTGGCTGACCCACTTCCTGGTGACCATGGGGCTGGGCTTCAAGGCGGGATCGCCGTACGCTGCCTATGTCGCCCACCTCGGCGTCCAGTTCCTGCTGATCAGCGCGGCCTGTTTCCTGTTCATCGTGGTGCGCGTGGCGAGCGCGAAGATCTACTGGATTCTCGGTGTGCAGGCCCTCGCGGGCGCCACGGCCTTGTACTACAGCGAGCTTGTCAATGGACCGCAGCTGCCCGTCGGCTGGATGGTGGTGAACATGCTGTCGGCCATGTTGCTGGCCATCGCCACCGCGGCGTGTGTCTACCTGCGGCGCAGTTCCCCGGGCTGGGTGGCCCTGGGGGGCGGCATGCTTGGCCTGGGCATCTGCATCCATCAGGTAACGCTCACGGATGCCGCAGAGGACAGTCCCGTGCTTCTCAGGCATTTTTACGTCATGCTGCTGCTGGTGGTCTGGAGCGAACTGGCGCGGCACGGGCGGCTGAAAGGCCTCGCCACCGACCGCGCCCTGCGCGCCGGCGGAACGCACACCGGGGCCACCGCTTCCGCCGTTCGCCATGAGCGCCGCCGCATTGCGCGGGATCTGCACGATGGCGTCGCCTCCCAGATTGTCGGCATCCTGTCCTCCCTGGACCACCGCGCTCCGGAACACCAGGCCCTGGGCCTGGCGCTCGAACAATGCCTGCTGGACATCAAGCTGACGGTGGACGGCATCGAATCGGAAGACCAGAACATCGTCGAGGCCCTGGGCTCGCTGCGCCACAGGGTGCAGCGCCCGCTCGACAGGCTCGGCATCCACATGGTCTGGGACGTCGATATCTGCAGCGCCCTTGAAACCGTGCGCGGCGAGGAGGCGCGGCAGGTGCTCCGCATTGCCCAGGAATGCCTGTCCAATGTCATGCGCCATGCCAAGGCTTCCCGTGTGATCGTGTCCTGCCGCTATGCCGCGGACATGGGTTGCATGGAATTCGAGGTCCGGGACAACGGCGCGGGCATCTCGCATGAACTTTTTTCGGAGGCGAGCGGCAAAGGCCTGGACAACATGCGCCAGCGCGCCCGGCTGATCGGCGGCGAACTGACGATCGCCAGCAAGTTTGGCAGTGGCACCCGCGTGCAGCTGTCCTTGCCGCTGGATCCGGAACTCTGCGCCTTGCCGGTCGGTCCCGGCGACGTCTAGCACGCGGCCTGACCCCGCCACAGCTTCGGGCTGTGGGACAATGCCGACCCCTGGCGTGGTGGTTGACGGCCCCCTTGTCTCACCCAGCGCCGCCCCCGGGTTTCCGGGATTCCCTACCCAAGACAAGCGCTCCTCTTCATGCAAAAAATCATTCGCCAGATCGCGGCGGAAATCAAGGTCCACGAACACCAGGTCAAAACCGCTGTCGAGCTGCTCGACGGCGGCGCCACCGTGCCGTTTATTGCGCGTTACCGCAAGGAAGTCACCGGCGGCCTCGACGACATCCAGCTGCGTGAGCTCGAATTCCGCCTCGGCTACCTGCGCGAACTCGAGGAAAGGCGTGAAGCCGTGCTCAAAAGTATTGATGAGCAAGGCAAGCTGACGCCCGAGCTGGCCGCCGCGATTGCCGCCGCGCCAACCAAGCAGGAACTCGAGGACCTGTACCTGCCCTTCAAGCAGAAACGCCGCACCAAGGGCCAGATGGCGCGCGAAGCCGGCATTGAGCCGCTCGCCGACAAGCTGTTTGCCGACCCCTCGCTGGTGCCGGCCGACGAGGCCCAGGCCTTCGTCAAGGCCGAAAAAATGGAAAGCGGCGACGACTTCACCACGGTGCAGGCGGTGCTGGACGGCGTGCGCGACATCCTGAGCGAACGCTGGGCTGAAGACGCCGCGTTGCTGCAGATGCTGCGGCAGTGGTTGTGGAGCGAAGGTCTGCTGTCGTCCAAACTGGTCGCCGGCAAGGATGAAAACAACCCTGATACAGCCAAGTTCCGCGATTATTTCGACTACGACGAGCCGATTGGCCGCGTGCCTTCGCACCGCGCGCTGGCGGTGTTCCGCGGCCGCGGGCTGGAAATCCTCGACGCCAAGCTGCTGCTGCCCGAGATCCCCGAAGCCGGCAAACCGAGCATCGCCGAAGGAAAAATTGCCATCCACATCGGCTGGAGCCACAAGGGCAGGGCGGCCGACGACCTGTTGCGCAAATGTGTGGCCTGGACCTGGAAGGTCAAGCTGAGCCTGTCGATAGAGCGCGACCTGTTCAGCCGCCTGCGTGAAGAGGCTGAAAAAGTCGCGATCAAGGTGTTTGCCGACAACCTGCGCGACTTGCTGCTGGCCGCGCCGGCCGGCCCGCGTGTGGTCATGGGCCTGGACCCGGGCATACGCACCGGCGTCAAGGTCGCGGTGGTGGACGCCACCGGCAAGCTGGTCGAAACCTCGACGGTCTACCCGCACGAGCCGCGCAAGGACTGGGAGGGTTCGTTGCACACCCTGGCCAGACTCTGCGAAAAACACGGCGTGAACCTGATCGCCATCGGCAACGGCACGGCCAGCCGCGAGACCGACAAACTCGCGGCCGACCTGATCAAGGGCATGGCAAAGGCCGAACAGATCATCGAAAAAGTCGTGGTCAGCGAAGCCGGCGCCTCGGTGTATTCGGCCAGCGAGTTCGCCAGCCAGGAAATGCCCGACGTGGACGTCAGCCTGCGCGGCGCCGCGAGCATTGCGCGCCGGCTGCAGGACCCGCTGGCCGAACTCGTCAAGATCGATCCCAAATCGATCGGCGTCGGCCAGTACCAGCACGACGTCAACCAGAGCGACCTGGCGCGCAGCCTGGACACCGTGGTCGAGGACTGCGTGAACAGCGTCGGTGTGGACCTCAACACCGCCAGCGTGCCGCTGCTGGCGCGGGTCTCCGGCCTGAGCAACACCGTGGCCAAAGCCGTGGTGCGCTGGCGCGACGCCAATGGCGCGTTTGCCTCACGCGCCGACCTGCTCAAGGTCAGCGGCCTGGGCGCCAAGACTTTTGAGCAAAGCGCCGGCTTTTTGCGCCTGCGCAGCCAGGCCGAAGGCAGCAACCCGCTGGACATGACCGGTGTACACCCCGAAACCTACCCGGTGGTCGAGAAAATCATGGCGCACACCGGCAAGCCGGTGGCCGAACTGATGGGCCGCGCCGACATGCTGAAAACGCTCAAGCCCGAGCTGTTTGCCAACGAGCAGTTCGGCGTGATCACCGTCAAGGACATCATCGCCGAGCTCGAAAAACCCGGCCGCGACCCGCGCCCCGACTTCAAGGTCGCGCGTTTCAACGACGGCGTGGAAGACATCAAGGATCTGAAAGAAGGCATGACGCTGGAAGGCACGGTCAGCAACGTCGCCGCTTTCGGCGCCTTCATCGACATCGGCGTGCACCAGGACGGCCTGGTGCATGTGAGCCAGCTGTCCAACAAGTTCGTCACCGACGCGCGCGAGGTGGTCAAGACTGGCGACATCGTCAAGGTGCGCGTGACCGAGGTTGACGTGGCGCGCAAACGCATTGGCCTGACCATGAAGCTGGACGCCGCCCCGGCGCGCCGCGACGGGCCGCGCGACAACCGCTTCGAGGGTGCCCGGCCGGGCCAGAACCCTAACCGCGGCGGCAATTACGGCGGCGGTCCGGACCGGTCGCCGCAGCCGGCAGCCTCCACCGCGATGGAATCGGCTTTCAGCAAGCTCGCGGGGCTCAAGAAACCGGCATAAGTCACCTCCAGCACCCGTGGACCGGAACTTGCATGGTCAAATCGCTTGTTCCCCCATGGCTGCCGGGCGCCGGTAGCTCCCAAAACCATAGCAAACCGAACGACGTTCATTCATGCAGGCCCTCCGCATCTACGCCGGCCCCAAGGCGCGCCAGCACATCGCCGACCACGGCCTGCAGGCGCAGGACGTGCGGGTGGTGCCCGGCGCGGCCGGCGGGCCCAAGGGCCTGGTGCTGGGGCCGCTGGACCGTTTCATTTTTGGTGAATGGCTGACCGCCAGCGCGCAGCCGGTGCACCTGGTCGGCGCGTCCATAGGCGCCTGGCGCATGGCGACGGCCTGCCTGGCGAATCCGGTCGAGGCTTTCCAGCGCCTGGAAGACGACTACATCGCGCAGGATTTTGCGCCAGAGCCCGGCCGCAAGCGGCCCAGCGCCCGGCTCGTCAGCGAGCAGTTCGGCCAGAGCCTGGCCACGTTTTACGGCGGCCGGGTGCACGAGGTGCTCGAGCACCCGCGTTACCGGCTGCACATCGTGACCTCCCGCGGGCGGCACCTGCTGGGGCGTGAACACGGCCTGCGCACACCGCTCGGTTATTTCGGCGCCTTCCTGACCAACACCGTGCACCGCAAGGCCATGGGCGCCTGGCTGGAGCGCGTCGTGTTTTCCAGCCAGCAGGCGCCGCTGCCGTTTGCGACCAGCGACTACCGCACGCGGCAGGTGGCCCTCAGCGAGGCCAACTTCAACCCGGCGCTGCAGGCCAGCTGTTCGATCCCCTTCATGCTGCGCTCGGTGCACGACATTCCCGGCGCGCCGCCCGGCGCCTATTGGGACGGCGGCATCACCGACTACCACCTGCACCTCAACTATGCTTCTGAATTGATAGCAGCCCACGCAGGTGTGACGGGGGCCAGCGGCCCAAATGACGCACAAACGGCAGGCCTGGTGCTGTACCCGCATTTCCAGAAAGCCGTGGTGCCCGGCTGGCTCGACAAAAGCCTGAAGTGGCGCCACGGCGCGACCCACTTCCTCGACAACATGGTGCTGCTGGCGCCCGATCCCGCCTGGATCCAGACCCTGCCCAACGGCAAGCTGCCCGACCGCAACGACTTCATGCGCTACGGCACCGACCTGGCCGGCCGCATGAAAGCCTGGCGCACGGCGGTCACGGCCAGTGCGCAGCTGGTGGATGAGTTGCAGGAGTGGCTGTTGAAGCCGGACATGGGGCGGGTAAGCGCACTTTAAGCGCAGCGGGGGACGCCGCCCATCAGAAGCGAAGTCTTGGCACTTGACGAACGTATCCCATGGGATACAATCAATCCATGCGCATTCAGACGACCGAGGTCTACCGGAACTGGGTCAACGATCTCAAAGACCGTATGTTGCGGGCCCGCATCCAGGTGCGGGTTGATCGACTGGTACACGGCAATCCCGGCCAGCATCGTCATCTGACGGATGGGGTGTCTGAAATGAAAATTGATCTCGGCCCTGGCTACCGGGTGTATTACACGGAACGCAATGGGGAACTGATTGTGCTGCTGGTTGGAGGTGACAAATCCAGCCAACGGCGCGACATCCAGAAGGCGATAGATCTGGCCAAACATCTTTAGGAGTTGTTGAAATGCCCACCGCTTCAAATACCACATCCGCAAAAACCAAAACCGTCCCCTACGACGTGGCCGAGCAACTTCGTACACCCGAAGAAATGGCCGCCTACCTGGATGCGTGGCTCACCGATGCGCCCGACGATGCTGCCGGCATTGCCCGCGCCTTGGGCGACGTGGCACGCGCCAAAGGCATGACGCAGGTTGCGCGCGACAGCGGTCTCAGCCGCGAGAGCCTCTACAAGGCGCTCAGCGAAAACGGAAACCCCAGCTTTGCTACCGTTCTCAAGGTCGCGCAGGCGCTTGGGCTGCGGCTGCATGCTTCGGTGGCGTGACAGACGCTTTTTGGCCCTAAATTTTTCGCTCAAGTCTGTCGATGTTAATTATTTTAAGCTACACTGTAGCTTGAATAAATTAACACAGGACATGCAATGCGCCAAACCCTAGTGATAAATGAAGCTGCCTACGTCGAGGAGGAAATTAGCCAACTCGGACTGAAATTGTCTATTGCTCAAAAAGTGGCGCGGGCTGCCTCGGCAGCCAGAGCCTCTGCCTTGGAGATTGATGTGGCGTTCGCGCCTGGCATGCTCTCTCACATCTACGGTAACCGTCAACTTCGGCTGGAACTACTGCCTCTAGGATGGCGCAAAGGTCGGTTTAACAATGTTGAATCTGTCATTAACGATGAGTTGGGAATCCAGATAATTTTTCAGAACGTGGATATGGCTTGTGTCGTCGATCACTCTCCCCAAGCAATCTCTGGCAAGGGAGCAGGTTCGCGCCAACTTGTACAGGACGGTCTTCAAACAGAACTTTGGGAAAACCCGACGAGGCCATCCACTGATCTCACTCAAGTTGATACGGTTGAGACCAAACACGGTGTGACGCCATTAGTTTGGATTTTCTGCGTTAGCAATGACGGCAGGCGCTTGCGTGCAGAAATATCCAAGCCAGACAACTTTGAAGGCACCCAGTTCGAAGACTTTAGCAAGCGCATCTTTGTGCTTGATGAAGAAAGTGGTACCGAACCCGATATTGCAGTTAACCCTTCATCCGGCGGTGACAGTGATCTAGGTTTCGATGTTGAAATTAAGGTCGTGAAGAAGTGAATTTAAATGTTTAATTGCAGCAAGCTGGCACTTGCAAGAAAAAGGCGGCAGCTTACAAAGAAAGAACTTGCTGAGAAGTCTGGAATCACGGCGGTCACGCTCACGAGATTGGAGACGGGTACTACTACTGACCCTTCGATGGAAACATTGAAGGCATTGGCTGACGTATTGGGTTACCCAGTGGATTTCTTTTTTGGAGAAAGTTACGAAGAGCTCACGACTGACGCAGCAAGCTTTCGGAGCCTGTCAACAATGAGTGCGGCTCAGCGCGACGCGGCCCTCGCTGCAGGACAGCTGGCATTCTCCCTATCTGAATGGACAAACCGGCGCTTTGACTTGCCACTTCAGGATCTGCCTAACCTTCGTGAAGATGATCCCGTTTCAGCGGCTGGATCTGTGCGTAACTACTGGGGCATAGGATCAAAACCTATACCGAAGTTACTTACATTATTAGAGGCTAAAGGAGTCCGTGTTTTCACTTTGGCAGAGAGAAATAGGAATGTTGATGCATTTTCATGCTGGAAGAATGACGTCCCATATATATTTCTAAATACTTTTAAGTCATCTGAACGCACACGCTTCGATGCCGCGCACGAGCTCGGCCATTTGCTAATGCACAGGCACACACCTGCGGGTCACGTGGATGGAGAAAGGGAAGCTGACATGTTTGCAGCAGCTTTTCTAATTCCGCAAGATGATTTGATCAGTCATATGCCAAGGGTTCATTCTTTAAAGCAATTAGTTGAGAAGAAGGCGCGCTGGGGTGTATCTGTAGCAGCTCTGGCTCGTACAGCGTTCAACAATGGTCTCGTCAGTGACTGGCACTATCGCGAACTTTGCAAGCAGATGAGCATGCTCGGTTATCGCACCGCGGAGCCGTGCGAGCGAGATCCAGAACGATCTGCAATATGGCAGAAGGTATTAGAAATGCTATGGAAAGATGGTGTTACTAAGTCCCATATCGCAAAGGAGTTGCATTTGCCGATAGACGAAATTGAGGCGTTGATCGGCCCATTAGTCGCCGGCGACCGAGCAAACCGATCTACAGAATTTAGTAAATTGGCACTGGTCCGCTAAATACGTGTTCGACAGCAAGCTGGCTTGTGGCGTTCAATATGCTCATTGCTGTCAAAGCGAATCCCCCAGCATCCCCGCATACTCCTCTGCCGTCGCAATCCGCGGATTGGTCTTGTGGCAGTGGTCGGCCATCGCGCCCTTGATGATCGCGGGGAACTGATCGCGCGTCACGCCCATGGCCGCCAGGCCGGTGGGCAGGCCAAGGCGGGCATTCATGTCGCGCACCGCGTCGGCAACGTCGCTGCCGGCGGCCAGGCCCATGGCGTGCGCCATGCGCTCGAGGCGTTTTTCCTTCTGGATCGATTCGGCGCCGGCGTTGAAACGGATCACCGCCGGCAGGAACATCGCATTGAGCGAGCCGTGGTGCAGGCGCGGATCGACGCCGCCCAGGCTGTGGCTCAGGCTGTGCACGCAGCCCAGGCCTTTCTGGAAAGCCATCGCGCCCTGCATGGAGGCGCTCATCATGTTGAGGCGGGCCTCGCGGTCACTGCCGTCTTTGGTGGCGCGTTCGATGTGGGCCCAGCCGCGCTGCAGGCCGTCGAGCGCAATGCCGTCGGCCGGCGGGTTGAAGGCCGGCGCCATGAAGGTTTCCATGCAGTGCGCTATCGCGTCCATGCCGGTGGCGGCGGTCAGTCTGGCGGGCAGGCCCAGCGTGAGTTCGGGGTCGCAGATCGCGGTTTTGGGCACGATGTGCCAGGAGTGAAAACCCAGCTTGCGGTGGTCGTCGACGATGATGATGGCGCCGCGCGCGACCTCGCTGCCGGTGCCGCTGGTGGTCGGCACGGCGATCAGCGGCGCAACGCGGTCAGTGATTTTGAGCGAGCCGCCTTCGATGGTGGCGTAGGTGGTCAGCGGGCCTTCATGGGTGGCCGCAATCGCCACGCCCTTGGCGCAGTCGATGGCCGAGCCGCCACCGACGGCGATCAGGCCGTCGCAGTTGTGGGCCTTGTACAGGGCGGCCGCGGCACGCACCGAGGCTTCGGTCGGGTTGGACGGTGTCTCGTCGAACACGGTAACGGCCAGGCCGGGCAGGGCGTCGAGTGCTTTTTGCAGCACGCCGGCGGCCTTGACGCCGGCATCGGTCACGATCAGCGGCCGCTTGATGCCGACGCGTTCACATTCCTGCTTGAGCAGCTTGACTGCGCCATACTCGAACTGGATCTGGGTCACGTAATAAATAAAGGCCATGGTGGGGTGTCTCTCTTGTCGCTTGCTGGCGTTGTAGGATGGGATGACCTTACTTTAATGGCTGGACCTGCCTTGACCAACAGGCCAAACCCGACCGCCGTCACTTTGGCGATAGCACCGACGCCCGCGTTTTGTACCTGATGACCCATCCTGCCCAAGCCGAAGACCTGCTGACCCCGACCATGCGTGACGTGATGCTGCGCATGGCGCGCGCCGCGCGGCCGCCGTTGCACACCCTGAGCCCGCAGCAGGCGCGCGCCGCCTACGAGGCCGGCGCCGGTGTGCTGGAAATCCCGCCGGCGCCACTGGCGCGCATCGAGGACTTCACGGTTGCTGCGCGCGATGGCTTTGCGCTGCCGCTGCGCCTGTACGCACCGTCGCACGACAAGTTGCCGGTGCTGATGTATTTCCACGGCGGCGGTTTCACCGTCGGCAGCGTGGCTTCGCACGACATCCTGTGCCGCCAGCTCGCCCACCTGGCCGGCTGCGCGGTGATCTCGGTGGACTACCGGCTGGCGCCCGAACACCAGTTCCCGACCGCCGCCAACGATGCCTGGGATGCGCTGGCCTGGCTGTCGTTTCATGGGGATGAACGCGGACTGGACGTCACCCGCATCGCGGTGGGCGGCGACAGCGCCGGCGGCACGCTGGCGGCGGCCTGCGCCATCCAGGCGCGCGACATGGCCATGCCGCTGGAACTGCAACTGCTGATCTACCCGGGCTGCGCGCCGCAGCAGGACTCAAACTCGCACCGGCGTTTTGCAGAGGGTTTTGTGCTGGAGGCTGCGCACATTGACTTTTTCTTCGGCCAGTACCTGCGCAGCCCGGCGGACCGGGACGACTGGCGTTTTTCACCGCTGACCGCGCCCGATGTCGACGGTGTGGCGCCGGCCTGGATAGGCCTGGCCGAATGCGACCCGCTGGTCGACGAGGGTGTGGCTTATGCCGATAAACTGCGCATGGCCGGGGTCACGGTGGACCTCGAGATTTACCGCGGCGTGACCCATGAGTTCATCAAGATGGGCCGCGTGATTGTTGAAGCCAGGCAGGCCCATGCCCACATGGCCCACGCGCTGCGCCATGCATTTTCAAAGTAGGCAAGAGACATGAAACGACAGGACTTCCGATTTTTCCACCGGCTGCGCGTGCGCTGGGCCGAGGTGGACATGCAGAAAATTGTCTTCAACGCGCATTACCTGATGTATTTCGACACCGCCGTGGCCGACTACTGGCGCGCGCTGGCCTTGCCCTATGAAGAAGCCATGCACAAGCTGGGCGGCGACCTGTATGTGAAGAAGGCCTCGGTCGAGTACCACGGCTCGGCGCGTTACGACGACCAGATCGATATCGGCCTCAAATGTTCACGCATCGGCAACTCGTCCATGGTGTTCACGGGGGCGATCTTCCGCGGCGATACCCTGCTGATCAGCTGCGAGCTGATCTACGTGTTTGCCGACCCGGCCACCCAGACTTCACGCCCGGTGCCCGACGGCCTGCGCCAGATCCTGACCGGCTTTGAAGCCGGCGAGCCCATGGTCACGCTCAGGACCGGCGCCTGGTCAGAGCTCGGTGAGCACGCCGGGGCCATCCGCACCGCGGTGTTTGTCGAGGAGCAGGGCATTCCGCGGGAGATGGAATGGGACGAGGCCGACAAAACCGCCGTGCATGCGGTGGCCTACAACGGTCTGGGCCAGCCCATCGCCACCGGCCGCCTGCTGCAACACGCGCCTGGCAGCGCCAAGATCGGCCGCATGGCGGTGAACCGCGTGTTGCGCGGTTCCAGCCTGGGGCGGGAACTGCTGAAGGCCCTGGTCGCCGAGGCCGAACAACGCGGCGACCGCGAAGTGCTGCTGCACGCCCAGCGCAGCGCCGAGGGTTTTTACACCCGGCTCGGGTTTGCGCCGCGCGGTGAACCGTTCGAAGAAGCCGGGATAACGCACATCGAGATGGCGCGGGTGATTGGGGCGCACTGAGCTTGTCATTGCGGGCTTGACCCGCAATCCATGCCTCGCGGGCCGAACAGCCTGGATGCCGGGTCAGGCCCGGCATGACCATGTCAGGGGGAGGCAGGCCAGCGCAGGCGCATGTTTTGCGTTCCGGGCGTGTCATCCGCGCCGTACGCATGCGTGACTTCCTGCAGCGCGATGTCCCAGCCCCCAGGAGCGGATGACGCCACCAGCACCGTGCTGCAACGCGTGCCGTAGCCGTGTTCCGGAAAGTCCACAAAGGCACTCGACAACGCTTCTTCCAGTGCCAGCGGCACGCCGGTACTGGGCAAATCCTCGCGGCCGGCGCGCCGCCTGTCCCGGAGCGCCGCCACCAGTTCGACCTCAAGTGCGACCTCATCGCCAGCCGCCAGCGCCGAGTGCAGCGCCTTTTTCAGTCCCAGGGTTTTTGGCCAGGGCGTGTCGAGGGCGCCGTTGGACAGGCCGTAAACACCGGGCTGCAGCGCGCGCGCCTCGAGGCCCGGGCCGGGTTTGTTGCTGAGCCAGTGCCAGGCGCCGCGGTTGGAGTCGCCGAGCACCAGGTTGAAGCCGCCGTAGGCTGGGGCTTCGATCTGCGCCATGAAACCGGCCGCATCCACATCGCTGTCCAGCCAGCCCGTGACCAGTTCGCCGCGCGACCTGTCGCCGGTCAGCGAGGCCGGGCCGCGCACATTGGTCAGCATGGCGATGCGCCCGCCAGCCGTCAGGCCCATCCAGGTGCCGCCGGCGCGCATGTCGCGGCCCGAGAAAATTTCCGTGCCGGCATCGCTGGTCCATCGCGCCAGCGGCAGGGTGGGGCGGTCCAGGAACTCGTCGCGGTTGGCGGCGACGACCAGCGGCCAGCGCGCCGAAGCGCCAATGGCAAAGGCAATCAGGCACATGCCGGTCTAGATGTCTTCCAGCAAGGGATAAGGCAAAGGCAGCAAAACCAGCGCCGGTCCGCCGGCACTGCCCAGCGTCAGCCGCCCGCCCCCGGCATCAGCCGCCGCCGAGGTCTGCATGGACACGATGGCGTCAAAACCGCCGCCGGGTCGCGCTGCGCAGGCCGCGACCAGGCCGCAGGGCTGTTCGGCATCCGGCGCGTGGAACACTTCCTGGCCGACCGCAGGCTCGCCATCGGTATGCGCGAGGTAGGCCCGGCGCTTGAGCGTGCCGCGGAACTGGCTGCGGGCCACGATTTCCTGGCCGGGGTAACAGCCCTTCCTGAAATTCACGCCGCCGACGGACTCGTAATTGAGCATCTGCGGCACAAAGGCCTCGAAGATCGGCTGGCTGACCATGGCGATGCCGGACTGCACCTCCAGCCACTGCCACTGGTCCAGCGGCAGGACAGCACCGGCGGGCACCGGCGTGCCGGCGGGCGCGCACCACAGCGCGCGCGGCTGGCCGTTGCCGGGGTATAAAAACACCGCATTTGCAACACCAAAATCGGCCTTGGCCCATACCGGCTGTGCGCCGCCAGCTATCGAATCGATAGCGCTTCCAGTCAGCCCGAACAGCGCGTAATCGGCTGTCGCGTCGCTCAGTCTGGCCTTGGCGCGCAGCACAAACATGGACAGCCGCTTGAGCGTGGGCGCCAGGATGTCGCGGCTGCAGACCAGCAGGATCTCATCGGGGCTGCGCCTGAAGACGATGAAGCTGGCCTGCATCCGGCCCTTGGCATTGCAGAAGGCCGCCAGGCGCGCCTCGGACGCACCGAGCAGCGCCACATCCTGGGTCAGCTGGCCCTGCAGAAAACTGGTGGCGTCTTCACCGACGGCGCGGATCACGCCGAGATGGCTCAGTGCGGCAACGCCGGATACAGTGGAAACAGGTGGCAAGTCAGTGGAAGGGGTCAACATAAGCTGAATTATCATGGACCCATCGTTTTCAGGAAGGCAACAGGGTTGTGCGTCGATTTTTCTTGAGTTTGCTGGTGTTGATGTTTCTCGCCGGCCTGTTGGTGTTTGGCGCTGCAGGCTGGTGGCTGTACGAGCCCTTGAAGCTGCAGCCGCAGCCCGGCAGCACCGTGGTCGATCTGGAGATCGAGCCCGGCACGCCGGCCCAGCGCGTGGCGGGCACCGTCGCCGCCAGCGGCGTGGCGGTCGAGCCGACTTTGCTTTACGCCTGGTTCAGGCTGTCCGGCCAGGCGCGCCAGATCAAGGCCGGCAGTTATGAAATCACCCCCGGCACCACGCCGAGGTCGCTGCTGAACATGCTGGTGCGCGGCGAGGAAAGCCTCAAAAGTGTGGTGATCGTCGAAGGCTGGAATTTCCGCCAGGTGCGCGCGGCCCTGCAAAAAGCCGAGGCGCTCAAACCCGATACCGTGGGCATGAGCCCGGACGCCATCATGGCGCAGCTTGGCAAGCCCGGCGTGCATCCCGAAGGCCGCTTTTTCCCGGACACCTACACCTATGCCAAAGGTTCCAGCGACATCGCCGTGCTCAAACGCGCGGCGCGCGCCATGGACCGGCGGCTGGAAGCGGCCTGGGCGCTGCGCGAGGCCGATTCGCCGCTCAAAACACCGGACGAGGCGCTGATCCTGGCCAGCATCATCGAAAAGGAAACCGGCAAACCCGCGGACCGGCCCGAAATCGGCGGTGTATTTGTCAACCGCATGCGCATCGGCATGTTGCTGCAGACCGACCCGACGGTGATTTACGGCCTGGGCGAGCAGTTCGACGGCAACCTGCGCCGGCGCGACCTGTTGACCGACACGCCTTACAACACCTACACCCGCGGCGGCCTGCCACCGACGCCGATCGCCATGCCGGGCAAGGCCTCGCTGCTGGCCGCCGTCAAACCGGCACCGACCAAGGCCCTGTATTTTGTGGCGCGCGGCGACGGCAGCAGCCAGTTCAGCAGCAGCCTGGACGAGCACAACCGGGCGGTCAACAAGTACCAGCGTGGCCAGTAGATATGGCCCGCACGCTCCGCACTGACGTGTCGTCACTGCCCTCCGAGGGGGCTCATTTTCCGGGGGGCGGCCCGTCGAAAAATTCGGGCTTGTTCATCAGCTTCGAAGGCATAGACGGCGCGGGCAAGTCCACCCACATCGCCGCGCTGGCCGATGCTTTCAGGGCGCAGGGCAGGGCAGTGACCTTGAGCCGCGAGCCGGGCGGCACGCCGCTGGCCGAGAAGCTGCGCGCGCTGATCCTCAACGACGCCATGGACCCGCTGACCGAAGCCCTGCTGATTTTTGCGGCGCGGCGCGACCATTTGACGACCGTGATCGCGCCGGCGCTGACACGTGGCGAGGTGGTCTTGTGCGACCGTTTCACCGACGCAACCTTTGCCTACCAGGGGGGCGGGCGCGGTTTCGACCTAGAGGTGCTATCAAAACTGGAGCTGTGGGTCCAGGCGGTACAAGGGCTGGGACGCGATCTGGTGCACGAACTGGGGCCCAGGAGCGCGGCGCCCGCGATTGTCCAGCCGGACCTGACGGTCTGGTTTGACCTGGCGCCCGAGGAAGCCGCCGAGCGCCTGGCCGGTGCCCGGGTGCCCGACAAGTTCGAGGCCCAGCCGGTCGAATTTTTCCGCCGTGTGGCCCGAGGCTACGCCGACCGCATGGCGCAGGACCCGGCGCGGTTTGCCCGCATCGACGCGGCGCGCGCACGTGAAGACGTCTGGCACGCGGTCTACCAGGTCTTCGCCGACAGGGGCTGGCTGCCATGAGTGACACAGGCGACGCGACCCTCAACGCGAACCCGCCGCTGGCACCCTGGCTGCAGACCCAGCTGCGCATCCTGCTCGCGCAGCGCGGCCATGCCTGGCTGCTCAGCGGGCCGTCCGGCCTGGGCCAGTTCGACCTGGCGCTGGCCCTGGCGCGCGCCTGGTTGTGCGAACAGCCCACATCCGACGGCGCCTGTGGCGTCTGCGGCAGCTGCCACGCGGTCGCCGTCCACACCCATGCCGATTTGTGTTTGCTGATGCCGGAAACCCTGTCGCTCGCACTGGGCTGGCCGCTGGACGAAAAAACCCAGGACGACCTGGATGCCAAAAAGCGCAAGCCGAGCAAGGAAATCAAGGTCGACGCGGCGCGCGAGGCGGTGAGCTTCACCCAGTTCACGCGCTCGCGCGGCTCGACCAAGGTGGTGCTGGTCTACCCGGCCGAACGCATGAACAGCGTCACCGCCAACACCCTGCTCAAAACGCTGGAAGAGCCGCCCGGCGCGGTGCAGTTCATCCTCGCGACCGAGGCCGCGCACCAGCTGCTGCCCACCATACGCAGCCGCTGCCAGGGCCACACCATGCACTGGCCGTCCCATGAGGAGGCGCTGGCCTGGCTGTCGGAGCAGGCGCCGGGCGAGGGCAAGGCCGCGGCCCGCCCGGCGCCCGCCGACCTGCTGACCCTGCTGGCCGCCGCCGGCGGCCGCCCGGCCGACGCGCTGGACCGGCTGCGTGCCGGGCCCAGCACCACCAGCGCCCAGCACTGGCAGGCCCTGCCCAAAGCCATGGCGCGCGGTGATGTCAGTGCGCTGTCCGACATGGCACCGGCGCAGGCGGTCGATGCGCTGCAAAAGCTGTGTCACGACGTGCTGGCGCTCAAGGCCGGCGCCCAGCCGCGGTTTTTCAGGGCTGCGGACCTGCCGGGCGGCTCATCCGGCGGCCCGGGCTTCCTGGCGCTGGGCGCCTGGTCCAAAGAGCTGGCCGCCACCGCGCGTACCGTCGAACATCCCTACAACCCGGGCCTGATGCTGGAAACCCTGGCCAGCCGGGCGCGCCAGGCACTGGCCGCCAAATAACTTGCTGACAGCCGGTCGTGCTAGCCTGTAAACTGAACGCATGAGCACCTTGCCACCCGCCAGTACCCCCGGCGCCAGCGCCCGGCCCAGCGTCATCCAGCTGGCGATCCGCGAAAAAGCAGCGCTGTACGCAGCCTACATCCCGCTGTTCACCGAAGGCGGTGTATTTATCCCCTCGGCGCGCGACTACAAACTCGGCGACGACATCTATGTGTTGCTGACCCTGCCGGAAGACACGCAGCGTTACCCGGTGGCCGGCAAGGTGGCCTGGGTCACGCCGGCGCGTGCCTCGGGCAACCGCACCCAGGGCGTGGGCGTGCGTTTCCCGAACGACGAAAAGTCGCGCCTGCTGAAAATCAAGATCGAGGAAATCCTCGGCGCGCACCTGGCGTCCGACCGGCCGACCCAGACCATCTAGCGCTTTCCGTGCGCCCCGTGGCAGCGGTTTTGCTCCTCTTTTGATAGCTGCTGGCCCATGTAGGCCATGGGCTGGAGGCAAATTTCATGCATAAACACCGGTTTTTCTGATGTTCACCGATTCCCATTGCCATCTGAGCTTCCCCGAGCTCCAGGCCCAGTTGCCCCAGATCCGTGAAGCCATGGCGCAGGCCCAGGTCGACCGCGCCCTGTGTATCTGCACCACGCTCGAGGAGTTCGAAACGGTTCACGCACTGGCCACGACCTATGACAACTTCTGGTGCAGCGTCGGCGTGCACCCGGACAACGAAGGTGTGACCGAACCCAGCCTGGACGACCTGGTGCGGCGCGCGGCCCTGCCCAAAGTAGTGGCCATCGGCGAAACCGGGCTGGACTACTACCGCCTCGGCGAACGCACGGTGGCCGACATGGAGTGGCAGCGCGAGCGTTTCCGCACCCACATCCGCGCGGCGCGGCAGACCGCCAAGCCGCTGGTGATCCACACCCGCAGCGCCTCGGCCGACACGCTGGCCATCCTGAAGGAAGAGGGCGAAACCGCCAGCGGGGCGGGGCGGGCGGGCGGGGTGTTTCACTGTTTCACCGAAACCGCCGAGGTGGCACGGGCGGCGCTGGATCTGGGCTTTTACATCTCGTTTTCCGGCATCCTGACCTTCAAGAATGCCGCTGATTTGCGTGAAGTCGCGCGTTTTGTGCCGCTGGACCGGACCCTGATCGAGACCGACAGCCCCTACCTGGCGCCCATGCCCTACCGCGGCAAAACCAACAATCCGTCTTATGTGCCCTATGTGGCCCAACAGGTGGCCGAGCTCAAGCAACTGCCGGTGGAAACCATCGCCGAGGCCACCAGCCGCAACTTCGAACACCTGTTTTCAGGAGTCATGACATGAAGAATTACTTCACAAATTACATTAAGAATGCCGTTTATCTAATTGTTTTTGCTGGATATGTTTCGGCTTTTGCGGGATCCTACGAGGACTTCTTCACGGCCATCAAGCGGGATGATGCGGCACAGGTCCGGCAACTGCTGGGACGCGGTTTTGACCCCAACACCATAGACCCCAAGGGCCAGAACGGCCTGTACCTGGCGCTGCAGGAGCCTTCGCCCAAGGTGGCCCAGGTGCTGGCCGAGTGGCCCAAGACCAATGTCAACATGCTCAACGCCCAGGGCGAAAGCGTTCTGATGATCGCGGCGCTCAAGGGAAACCTGGAGGCCGCGACCAGTCTGGTCAGACGCGACGCCCACGTCAACAAGACCGGCTGGGCACCGCTGCATTACGCGGCCACCAGCGGCAGCTTGCCCATCCTGAGCCTGTTGCTGGACAAACATGCCTACATCGACGCGGAATCCCCGAACGGCTCGACGCCGCTGATGATGGCCGCCATGTACGGTACGCCGGAAGCCGTCAAGCTGCTGATAGACGCCGGCGCCGATCCCCTGATCAAAAACCAGCAAGGCCTGAGCGCCATCGACTTCGCCCGCCGCGCCAGCCGCACCGAATCGGTGGATCTGCTGGCGGCCGCCATCCGCAGCAGACAGGCCACCGGCAAGTGGTAGCCGGGCCGAATGACCGGGCGCGCCGGGCGCAGCCATAGCTGGCTGGCGTTCTTTTGAACCGACTTATTGACTTCTACGATGTATATTATGTTAAGTGCCAAGTAGCAAAAATGCTTACGCGACTGGCGGCAAATGTAAAATTGTGTAAAGAGGGCGGTTCGGTAATGTCTATAAGATTCGGTAAGTAATCCCTATCAGTTCGGCGATTTTTTTCGTCGCGGAGATTTCTAGGAAATTTACCTAAAAGACCCTCAAACACTGCCGACGGCAAGCTCATTGCCCCAGCGTAGGCATTTGCAACGAGCGCCTAGCTGAACCGGATTCGCTTAGGTAATCTCTATAAGATCGCAAAAACTGTCGTCATAGAGATTTCTGCGGGAATTTACCTAAATCTTTAGATATTCCTTGCCTGCCGCGTCAAGAAAACGGCAACCGTAAATCGGCTGACGTAATTGCTTCCCAGCCGGCAGCGCGATCCCTCAACATCCGGTCATGGCGCTCCGCGGATCCCTTCAGGGACAACTCAGCCCTCCAAATAGGCTGAAAAGCCTTGCAAGGAAAACGGCCCAATCGCCCAGTCAAGAGTTGGGCTTTCGAATCTGCCGAGCGGCGATGGGCCGGCAATTCATGCTCAAGGACGAGAAGGAACCCCATGCACAGGCCTATGTCTTCGTCCCGGTTATGAAAGGTCCAGCCTGGCAGGGTGCATTTGGCGAAGATGTGCCGCCTGAAAAACCGGACCAAAAGGGGGCAAACGCCATGACGGTGGAGCTCAAGCCCAAGCCTGAGGAGCATGTAATATGTCTCCCCCGCCCAGTACAGCGCCATTTCGTAATCTTGACTCTCGGCGGCCTCCCGGCAAAGTAAAGTCATGACCGCCAAGGTATCGATGTCGCAGCGCCGTTTAAGGACTGCGGCCAGGCGGGCGTCTGCCACCCTCCTCGCT
>LNFM01003312.1_pt1 | contig 31998 bp, 20 predicted proteins | sample 596031 | NCBI WGS metagenome assembly LNFM01 (sample SAMN04254537, study PRJNA301005) | activated carbon metagenome | isolation source: dual media filters at the Ann Arbor, Michigan drinking water treatment plant | place: USA: Ann Arbor | reverse complement strand
CGGTTCCCGTTCGGGTCGGTGATCATGGCCGGCTGCAACACGCGGTAGTCGTGCTCGACGGCGACGACGTTGCCGAGCGGATCACTCACCGTGATCGGGAGCAGGTCGTACGCGTCGTACGCGGTCGCGAACACGTTCCCGAACGCGTCTTGTCCCGAGGCCGCCAGGTAGAAGTGATCCGCGTCGTAGCTCGGCCGCCCTGACCGCATCCACCACAGGCCGTCGGCGAGTACGTAGCCGCCTTCGTCCTGCAGCACGGTCGCGCCCGCGTTGGTGCCGTAGACGTCGTCGCGCTGGTCTTCGCTGAACGCAGCCGCGCGCTGCTCGTACACCAGCGCGCGCGTCCCCGCGGTGCCCAGTGTTGCGGCGCCAGCGAGGTCGTCGGTGTAGTAGAGGATCCGCGACACGCCGAGCAGCCGCTTCTCTCCGGCCGCCGGCGTCCCACCCTCGAACGGCAACACGGTGGCCGCGGCGAACCTCGAGACCATCGCCGCGAACGACAGCGGCGAGCTCATCGTCCCCGGCTGCAGCTCCCAGGTGCGCGTCTCGTACGGCACCCCGACCCGGTACGCGTCCTCATCGTCCAGGTTCGCGAACGAGCTCAGCGTCCCGACGAAGCTCGCCACCGCCTGCTCGGGCAACGGCAACTGCGAAGCCTGCCGCGCGTACGCGGCCTGCACCGTCTGCGTCGGGCTCCCGTACGCGTCGACCGCCAGCACCACCGAGTGCACCACCCGAGGATCGGCAGCGTTGCGCTCGTAGTGGTACGCGAGCGTCTCGCGATCGTGGGCATACAGCACGGCATGCCGCGCGCCCACCCGCGCCTGCACGGGCTCGATCGTGAAGTTGCGCTCGGTCACCGCGTACGGCACGGCCTCCGCGGCCGATCCATCCTGCGCGTACACCTCCTGCCGCAACACGCTCCCGCGCAGCGTCCGACACGCCTCGCGCGTCTCGACTGCGCTCCACCCCGTGGGCAGCACCGAGTCCGGCAACACATTCGCCGCGCCCAACTCCGGATCCCCACCCCAGTACTCGCCCGCCATCGCGGTGGAGATCGCCCCGCGCCCGATCCACGCCCCGGTGTGGAACCACGTCTTCGTGTACACGGGCGGCTGGTGCAGGTTCTCCTCCACCATCGCCGGCCCGTCACCCGGATCGAACGCGAACAGCCCACCGCCCGGCCCACCGCCGCCGAAGTCCTCGTACGACTCGGTGTCCCACTGCTCGACCATCCCGAATCCACGGAACTCCCGCTCCGCGGCATCGTAGTACCCGTGGTGGTACCGGTAGTGCGCGACGGTCTTCGTCCGCGCGATCCGATCGAACGTCTCGACCCGCGCGAGCACGTGCACAACGAACGGCAGCTTCGTGATCCACGGCCGCCCGGCCGCCCGGTCCTCGAGGTAGTACTTCGTCGACGGTGCGTACTGCACCCGCGTCTCGCGACCCATCTGGTTCACCGCCGAAACCAAAAGGTGCGGCTTCGTCCCGCCCATGAGATCGACGTACCGCAGCCGCCCCGCGCGCCCATCGTACTGCGGCGACGACCACACCAAGCACGCCGTCCCGGTGCCCTTCAGATCCAGCACCTGCGCCGAGTCGAGCCCGCCGACCTCCGGGAACGCCCGCACGACCACCGGCGCCGCGAACGAGTTCCCGGCTTCGTTGAACCACACCCGCGTCCCGTCGCGGCCGAGGTAGAGCAGATCCGTGGTCCCGCTCCCGTCGACGTCCGCCGTGCGCACGCGATCCGGACGGAACTGATCCGGGTGATCGAAGACGGGAGCGCCGCGCATCACGACCCGCGGCCCGAATCGCCCGTACCCGAGGTTCGGCCAGTACACGACCTCGCCGTTGCGGATCCGGACGACGTCCGCCATCCCGTCGCCGGTCATGTCGGCCATCACGATCGACTGCCGCCGATCCGCGAACACGAGCGTCGGCACCCCGCGCGCCTCGTCGCGCGCCTTGGGCACCTGCGTCGGCCCATCGAACCCGGCACGCCCCCGCGATCTCCACCACAACAAGTGGTCGCCGCGATCGACCAGCACGTCCGCGAACCCATCCCCGGTGATGTCGAGCATCTGCACGCCCGGCGCATCGAGATCGAGATTCGGCACCGTCTCGAACGCCCGGAACGGCTCCCACCCCGGCGCCGAGGTCCGTTCGCAGAACCCCGCGAGCGGCTTGTCGAACCGCACGAGGTCCTTCACCCCGTCGCCGTCGAGGTCCATCAGCTGCGCCCCGGCTTGCAGAGACATCCCGCGGGCGATCGACTCCACCGCCCGCATCGGCCCGAACCGCCCATCCCCGAGCCCACGCTTGTAGTACAGCGCGCCCGCCTGCTCGGTCAGCACGCCCGGCACACCTTCGCCGTCCAGATCCTCGAGCCGGTACATCCCGCCGTCGAGGCCGACTGGGACGTTCTCGAGATCCGGCATCGCGACCTCGACGCACGCGCTCTGGATCTGCGGCCGCGCGTACTCGAGCTGCAGCGTGGGGATCGCCGCGCCGACGTACCGACCCGTCGCCGGGTTGCGGACGTAGCCGCGCTGCGTGACGCCGACGAGGTAGCTGAAGGCGGCGCCCTCGTCGTACGCGAAGTCCGTGCTCGCCACCAACGTCGGCGTCCCTGCCGTGGCCACCAGCTCGTCGAACCAGTGGAACATCAGCACGCGCCGGCACAGCCGCCGCGTTCGCACGTCGAACCCCGCGCGGTGCGACGAGAACGTGTCCGCGCGCGTCAACCACGGCCGATCCTCGTCCGGCGTCGCCTCGAACTCACCGCTCGGCCCGTGCACGCCACCGTGCTCGCCGTAGTCGAACACGACCTCGAACAACCACTCTCCCGCGACGCCGGGCACGCGGTTGCCGTACCGGATCCGCTTGAGGTGCCGCGCCGCCTGTCCGGTGCCCGCTGCCAGCCGATCGAGCTCCTCGGGCGCATGCACGTCGACCCCCGCAACATCCTCGCCCTTGTACTCATACGCGACGACGTTCCCGCGATCGTCCCGGCTCTCCTCCAGCAACCACGAGAACACCCGGGCCGGGTTCGCTGGATCGGCGACCCGTGCTTGCGCCGTGCGTCCGTAGATCGACGTGACGTTGTCCTTCGTCGTCGCGCGCCAGTGGATCCCCCCGGTTCCGGTGTCGATCCACTGCTCGATCCGCGCGAACAACCCCTCGGTGCGCGGCCGGTACCGATGCACGCGGAACCCCGGTCGCGTCACCACGAGCTTCGCGCCGAACGGCGGCCCCCCGACCTCCCCCAGCTCCCCCGACGATGCCGGTGCCCCCCACGCCCCCGGCTCCGCGAGCACCGGCACGAGGTCCTCCGCGCCCGACATCACGAACACATCGGACTCGCGCGCATCGACGTACTGCGGCAACCCCTTGTCCGTCTTGCGCGTCACCGACGGCACCGACAACGACCACCCGAGCCCCCACGGCCCGTTGCCGCCGCCCGAGCTGTACGACAGCGACAACGACGGACCGAACCCCTGCCGACCCGGGGACGTCGCGATCGGCACGCCGAGCGTGCCCGTGCCAGAGAACGGCGAGGGCTGGAACGTCTCGCCCAGGCTCCGCAACGCGCCGCCGCCCTTGGGCAGCGTCACCGCGGGCGCGAGCTGGACCTTCGGCGGCTCGGGCCGGCTCGGCGTCGCAGCCGGCGGATCGGCCGGCCGCGCCGCGAACGTCGACGCGGCGCCCTCCGACCGCTTCGCGTCCGCGCTCGACGATGGCTTCGCGCGTGACGGATCGCCCGTGGAGCCGCCGCTCGGCGTGGCGTTCGGGCGTTGGGGCGTTCGCCCACGCGTGTCGTCGTCCTGCATCGTCATCCTGCGCCCACCACCGTCGAGCGATCCGCGACGCGATCGCAGTCGACACTCTGCACGATCCTCCGCGATGTGGCCAGCACGGAGTGATGTGCACCGCAACTTCGTCGTCGATCGCGATCCTCTTCTACGCATCGCGATCACATCGCGAGCACCGCGACGCGTGTCGACGCCGCGACATCGCGGTGACACCGGCGGCCTGCAACGCCCGTTCATCGCTCGTGATCGAATGGCCAATGCACACTGTCCCCTCGGGACAGCTGTCCATCGAGTGCAGCGAACGATCGTGCACATCACCGCAGTGAAATTTATCCCTCGCGTCGCTCACAATGCGATGGACGCCAGCGCGTGGCGATCGTATGTTCTTGCACCGACGCAGTGCCAGGAGTGGTTGGCGGCGTTGGTGAGGAACAACGATGGTCGCGTTCAGGGTCAGAGGCCGCGTGCTCGATGCTCAGGGACGCGTTCCCGTTGCCCCGCCCGTGCTCACGGTGAGGGCATTCGATCAGACCGCGGTCCACACCGCAACTCCGTTGGCGGCGCCGATCACCCTGCTGACAACCGGTGAGTACACGATTTCGTGGGACCATCCCGGCACGCCGCCGGTGACGCTCCTCGTGCAGGTGTTCGACGGGGCGACGGTCGTCGGTCGCTCGCGCCTGATCTTCGGCGCGCGGTCGGAGGAGACCATCGACATCATCCTCGGCGACTTCGCGGAGGCGCGGACCCCCTACGTCGGCCGCACGGAGTTCGAGCGGATCAAGGCGGCCGTCGATGCGGCGATCGTGGGGAGCACGCCCGCCTCGATCGGCGCCCGCGACCTCGAGTACGTGGCGGGGCGCGCCAACGTCTTTCCCGGGTACGTCGCCCACTACATCCAAGCCGCCAAGCTCGCCGCCGACAACGCCACGGTGGCGATCGAGGCGTTCTATGGCATGGGCCGTAGCGGCCTCTCGCTGGATCTGCCCACGCTCCTCGGTGCGGGTCCCGCCGGGTGGCGCGACGCGCTGCGCCACGCCTACGACGCGCGCATCATCCCGGAGCCCACCACCGGCACGACGACCGCGGCGATCGACGCGGTCGTGGCCGCGCTCAACGCGTTGGTCATCGACGGCGCGCTGACGCCGGTCGTCGGCGGTCGGAGCATGAGGGCGATCCTGGACACCGCGGGGTTCAGCCTGAGTCTGCAGCAGACCTACCTCGAGCGCTGGGTCGCACGCACCGGCACGGTGGAGCAGTTCTGGTCCGACCTCGAGGCGCACCCGAGCTTCGGCAGCGCCACCGTGGCGCTCCTGCAATTCACGATGATGGGGGCAGCGCTCACGCTGCAGTACGTCCCCGCGCTCGCCGGGCTCCAGGCGAAGCGGACCGCGTCGGAGATCAGCACCATCGCCGATCTCGCCGCGTGGTCCGTCGCCGACTGGGTCGACTTCCTCGAGGATACGAGTTCCCCCGGCGGGCCGATCAACGCGCCGTCGGACATGGCGGGCGCGAACACGGCGGAGAAGGTGCAGACCTACGCGCGCCTCCTCGAGCGGACCGTCGGCTTGGCGTTCCCGACGGCCACCCTCGCGCGGCGCATCGCGACCGCCGGCACCGTGCCCAACACCAGCGGGGTGGTCGCGTTCCTCGATGCGCACCCCGACTTCGACATCGGTGCCACACCGCTGGCGCGGTATCTCGAGGAGTTTCCCGCCGCCGACCCGGGGGAAGCGACCCGACGAAACCTGAACGCGGTGCAGCGGCTACACCATATCGGTCCTCGGCACGCCCGCCACCAGACGGCCGTCAAGCTGCTCCAGAATGGCTATACTTCGGCCCGCCAGATCGCGCTGCTCGACCGATCCGACTTCGTCGCGAGGATGGGCAATGTGCTCGACGACACGCTCGAGGGCGTGATGGGCACCAACCTGGCGGCGGTCGTCCACGAGACCGCACGCCTCAAGAGCGCCGCCGCGATCACGCTCCTGTCGATGTTCGGTGCGCCCTTCAAGGGCACGGGCACTGCTGCGTTCAAGTCACAGGTCCCGGCGCTCGGAGCAGGCCCGGGCCTGCTCACCCTCGAGGGGTTGTTCGGGAACCTCGACTTCTGCATCTGCAAGCACTGCCGCTCCGTCTACGGCCCCGCCGCCTATCTCGTCGACCTGTTCAACTTCCTGCGCGGGTCGGACGGCGAGACTCCCGGTCAGAGCGTGCTCGACGTCCTGCTCGCCCGCCGCCCGGACCTGCGACACCTCGAGCTGTCCTGCGACAACACGAACCTCGTGCTTCCGTACATCGATCTCGTCAACGAGATCCTCGAGAACGAGATCGTCGCGGGACCACCGGCGAGCTGGTACCAGACCACGTGGCCGGCCGCCGACTTGGCGATCAGCCCCGAGCACGAGAACCCGGCCGCGTACGCTCCGCTCGAGACGGCGGTGTACCCGTGGACCCTGCCGTTCGCGCGGTACGACGGCGAGCTCCGGCTGTGGCTGCGCCACCTCGGGGTGCCGCGCCACGAGCTCGCGCGAGTACTCGAACCCACGGGCGCCCCCGATGCACCATTCCTCGCCGACGTCGCCGCCGAGTCGCTGGGTCTCACGGTTGCGCTGCGCGACATCATCACCGACACCGCGCCGGCGAGGCCCGCGGCGGACTATTGGGGTCTCACGGATGTGGGCGAGTGGCAGGCCCCCCTCGAGAGCGTGCCAGAGCTCATGCGCCGCGCCGGGCTCACGTATGACGAGGTCGAAGAACTCACGCACATGCGGTTCATCGACCCGAACGAGGGCACGCCGGCAACCGAGCTGCGGATCGCGTTCGATCCCCCGGGATGCGATCTCGAGTTCGCGTGGCTTCGGACGGGCGCGACGCCAACGGGCACCGCCGGAAGCTTCACCGCGACGCATGCATCCGCGATTCATCGGTTCGTCCGCCTGCTGCGCCACGTCGACCTGCGACCCCGCGAGCTCGACGCGGTCATCCGCGATCTCGGCGGTGAGACGCTGAGCGGGCAGCCGGGGATCGACTGCATTCGCCAGCTCGCGGCGATGCAGCGCCTGCGGGCTGCCTTCCGCGTCGAACCATTCGAGCTCCTGTCGTGGTGGAGCAACCTCGACACGCGGCTGTACAGCTGGGACCAGGAGGCATGCCTCTACGACCGGCTGTTCCAGAACCGTTCGATCACCTCGCCCTTGGATTCGGCATTTGCGCTGCTCACGAACCGCTCCGAGCTGGCGGGCACGGGCGCGCTCACCGACGCGCAGGTGCCCCTCGTCCTCGCGGCCCTCCGCCTGTCGGACACCGACTTCCGGGCGCTGGTCGATCCCGACACCGGCTACTGCACGGCGACCCGAACCCTCGCGGCGCTGAGTCTCCTGCATCGGCATGCGTCCTTCGCCCGCGCCGTCGGGCTCCGAATCGCGGAGCTGATCGCGATTCGACGGATCACCGGCCTCGATCCCTTCGCCTCGCCCGAGGCCACGGAGGCGTTCGTGGAGCGGGTCGACGAGATCCGCGGCTCCGGCTTCACCCTGGAGGAACTCGACTACCTCGCCCGGCACCGCGTGGACGCCTATGGAGCAGCCGCCGCCTCGGATCCCGAGATCGCGACGGCCCTCACGGCACACGTGCGGGCGGTGCAGACCGCGATGGAGACCCTCACCGATCCGCCGGATTCGACCGGCGCGATCGTTCGGCAACGGCTCGCCCAGATCTTCACTTCGGCGTCGACCGTCGACGATACGATGAAGATCCTCCTGCAGTCGGCCGAGTTCAATCTGGCGGCGCAGGAGGCCCACATCGAGGCGAACTTCACGGCGTTCATGACGAACACCGCGCCCGCGGTCACGGCCCTGGCGTACCCCGATGGCCCCCTGGTCGACGACCTCCCCGCGCGCTACGAGTACGTCGCCGGGCTGATTCGCGATCACCTGCAACGGCTGGCGCGCGACTCGATCCTCGATGACACCCTCGCCACGGCGATCCGAGTCCCGCGGGAATCGGCCCACATCCTGGCGTTCGCGCTGTTGCCAGGGATTCGAAGCACGCTCCTCGACCCGGCCTTCTTGGCCAGCGACGTGGACGCCGACCCCATCACCCGGACGACGCACGGGGATCAGTTCGGGGCCTGGGAGCACGCCAACAAGGCCGGGCTCCTCCTGCGCAAGTTCCGGATCCCGACCGACCAGCTGATGTGGTTCTTCGCGGCCACGTCCGTTCCGCAGTGGCTCGACCTCACCGACCTCCCGCTCGCGACCGTCGACGACGGGGTGGCGCCGGTCGTCGCGGGCTGGCGGAAGATCCTCCGCGAGATGGACCTGCGTCGCTCGTTCCGGTCCGAGGCCAACGTCCACCGACAGATCGCGGCTTCGGGCCCGGTGACCGGCCCCGGGAGCGCGATGGCAAGGCTCGCCGAGGCGACGGGATGGCCGCAGGCCGACCTCGATCACCTCGCCGGCGCCGGCCGCTTCGCGCTCTCCCTCGCCGACCTCGCGGACGAGACCGCCCTGCTGCGACTCCGGGACGCGATGATCGCCATCGGCCGGCTCGGCGTCAGCGCGGCCGAGGCGTGGTCCTGGCTCAACACTGGAGCGTCGCCGGTGTCCGCGACGGCTGCTCGCACGGCCGCCAAGGGCAAGTACGGCGATGCCGCATGGCCTGCGGTCGCCCGGCCGATCCAGGCGACCCTCCGGGAGCAGCGCCGCGACGCGCTGCTCGCCCACCTGGTCGCCTCCGATGGCCGCTTCGCCTCGGTGGAACAGGTCTACGCGCACTGCCTCATCGACGCCGAGATGAGCGCTTGCATGATGACGTCGCGACTCAAGCAGGCGCTCTCCAGCGTCCAGCTCTTCGTGCAGCGCGTTCTGCTGAACCTCGAGGCTGACGCCAAGCTCCCCGCCGCGAAGGCGCAGACCTGGAAGTGGATGAAGTCCTACCGGGTCTGGGAGGCCAACCGCAAGGTGTTCCTCTACCCCGAGAACTGGGTCGAGCCCGAGCTGCGGGACGACAAGACCCCCTTCTTCACGCAGTTCGAACGGGACCTCCGCAGCAACGAGCTCGACGAGGTCTCGGTCGAGAACGCGTACAAGAAGTACCTCCTCGCGCTCCACTCGGTGGCGGACCTCGAGGTGGCGGGCTGCCACCACCAGCGACCGGAGTCCGGCGACGACAACCCCGAGGACGTCTTCCACGTCATCGGCCGCACCCGAGGCACGCCCCACAAGTACTACTATCGGCGTCGCATCAATGACGCGTACTGGACGCCCTGGGAGGAGATCCCGCTCGAGATCGAGGGCGACCACGTCTGCCCGGTGGTCCACAATCGCCGCATCTTCCTGTTCTGGGCCACGTTCGTCGAGGAGAGCGAGACTCCCGAGAACGATGATGACATCCCCCGGAAGTACCTAAAGGTGATGATCCAGTGGAGCGACTACTGGAACGGCGAGTGGACGCGCCAACGCGCGACCCGGCTGCACAAGTGGGCGAAGACCCTCAGTGCCTGGCGGGGAATCGACCCACAAACCATCTTCATGAAGGTGCGGCACCGGTCCTACGATGGTGTCGTCGATGGGTCGCTCTGGGTGGAACTCTCGCAGATGCATCCGAACTGGGTCGCGCTCACGACCGAGCACGACGACTTTCCAGAGGTGCAGTTCGACTCGCCGATGACGGTGATGTTCGCGCGGTACCGGTTCGACGACTGCACCGACCGGCTCGTCCCAGTGAAACCTGACTACTTAGCGCGAAGCTATTCGGGCAACGAGCTGTGGGCGCCCGGGACGACCCGCCTCGCAGCGCAGGGGCTCGAGTCCCGGGCGATTGTCTGCACGGCAGTCGTTCAACGGCCGGAATCGGACTTCGGTATCGTCCAGCTACTCGCGACTCCCCCGAGGGACTTCCGGCTCTTGCTGCCGCAGGCGCACGTTGGTCTCCAGCCGCCGGCGAGCGCGCGGCCCCGGTTCTTCTTCGACGACTCGCGGCATAGCTACTACATCACACACCGGGACGAGTTCGTCGTCTTCGAGCCGCGGCGTCCACCCGGGGTTCCCGGGGGCGCGTCGCACATCCCCTATGATCGGCCTCCGCCGTCGACCCCTCCAGCGGTGCCGGTCAGCCCCGCCCGTCCGGAGAGAACGTCGCTCTTGCTGGACGGCGTCGCGGCGTCGGCGTTGTGGCAGGCGGATGTTCCCGGCTTGGCACTCGTCGAGGCGGCAGCTGTGGCATCTCCTCGCGGGGCGGCCCCAAGTGTCTCGGTCGGGCAGGCCGCGCTCGCGTCCGCGGTCGAGGTGCTCGATGGGAGCACGAGTCCGGCTGCGAACAGCCTGCAGCTCTCGGCGGGGCACGTCGAGAGCCTGTTCCACTTCGCCGAGTTCCACCATCCGTACACCTGCGCGTTCATCCAAGCGGTGAATCGGTGGGGCGTCGACGGCCTCCTCGCACCGCCCGATGCGGCTTGGCCGCTGAAGCGGCAGTTCATCTTTGCGAACGATTTCGTCGGGACGTACATGCCGACCCAGTACGTCTCCACGGACTATCCATTCGATGCCATCACGTTTCGCTACGGCGAGGCCTACTCGGTCTACAACTGGGAGCTCTTCTTCCACGCGCCAGTGCTGATCGCCAAGCGACTCACGGCGGACCAGCGGTTCGAAGATGCGATGCGGTGGTATCACTACATCTTCAACCCGACGGACACGTCCGAGATCGCCGCACCCGCCCGGTTCTGGAACATCAAGCCCTTCTTCGTCGAGGCGAACGACTTCGCGCGCGACGAGTTGCGCGTCCTGCTCGGGCACGACGGTACGCCCGCGGAGCAGGCGACCGCGCGCAAGATCTTCTACGACCAGGTCAAGGAGTGGATCGCGAACCCCTTCCGGCCCCATGTGGTCGCCCGAATGCGCCCGGAGGCCTACGCGAAGTCGGTGGTCATGGGCTACCTCGACAACCTCATCGCGTGGGGCGACTCGCTCTTCCGACGGGACACGATCGAGAGCATCAACGAGGCAACGCAGCTGTACATCCTTGCCTCGTCGATTCTGGGGCCGCGGCCGGTGCAGTTGCCCGAGCAGCAGACCGCTGCTGTCACGTGGGACGACATCGAGGATGACATCGACCCGTTCTCCAACGCCCTCGTCGAGCTGGAGAACTTCCCGCTGGTCGAGCAGTTCGGGCCCGGGGTGGGAGATGGCGGCGCTTGGCTGGCGAACGACGATCTCCCCCATGCACCGCCGCCGGTCCTGGGGTGGTACTTCTGTGTGCCGCCGAACGATCGGCTGTTCGGGTACTGGGACACGGTGGCCGACCGACTGTTCAAGATCCGCAACTGCATGAACATCGAGGGGACGGTCCGGCAGCTGCCGCTGTTCGAGCCGCCCATCGACCCGGCGTTGCTCGTGAGGGCGGTCGCCGCGGGGGTGGACCTCGCGTCGGCGGTGTCGGACCTGTACGCCCCGCTGCCGCGCTATCGGTTCTCGGTGCTCCATCAGCGCGCGATGGATCTCTGCGGGGAGGTGCGGAGCCTGGGGGCGGCGCTGCTCAGCGCGCTCGAGAAGCGCGACGGCGAGAAGGTCGCGTTGCTCCGGTCTTCCCAGGAGATCGCGGTCCTCGCCGCGGTCGAGGACGTACGCAAGGAGCAGCTCCGGGAGGCGCGTGCCAATGTGGATGCGCTCGTGGCGAGCCGTGCGACCACGGAGCAACGGCGCGACCACTACCAGAAGCTGCTGGACGATGGGATCAGCGACCTCGAGCGGTCGCAGCTCACGACGTTCGAGGCCGGCGCGGGGCTCCAGACGGCGGGCGGTGCGGTCTCGGTCGTGGGAGCGTTCCTCAACCTGATCCCGGACTTCTCGACTGGCTATCGTCCGGCGAACATCACGACGACGCTCGGAGGTCGCGCGATCTCCGGCGTGGTCACCGGGGTGGGGCAGGGCATCACGTTGGTCGGAACGCTGCTCAAGGAGGTGTCGTCGATTCACGCCACCCAGGCGGGATGGAAGCGCCGCGCCGAGGAGTGGAAGTTCACGCGGGATTCGGCGATCAAGGAACTCGCCGCGATCGACAAACAGATCGCCGCCGCCAACGTTCGCGTCGCCATCGCGGAGCACGAACTCGACAACCACCGACTGCAGCGCGACAACGCCGCGCGGACCGATGAGCTCCTTCGGACGAAATACACCAACGAAGAACTCTACGACTGGATGGTGGGCCAGGTCTCCGAGCTCCACTTCCGCGCGTACCAGCTCGCCTTCGAGATGGCCAAGCGAGCCGAGCGGGCCTATCGGTTCGAGCTGGACCTCCAGGACGCGTCGTTCATCACGTTCGGGTACTGGGACAACCTGAAGAAGGGGCTGATGAGTGGCGAGCGCCTCCAACTCGATCTGCGCCGGATGGACGCATCGTACCTGCACGAGAACCGCCGCGAGTACGAGCTGGTCAAGCATGTGCCGCTCTCGTCCCTCGATCCGGTCGCCCTGCTCCGGCTGCAACACGAGGGCTCCTGCTTCATCGAGATCCCCGAGTCGGTCTTCGATCTCGACCACCCCGGGCACTACCTGCGACGCGTTCGGTCGGTCGCCATCACGATTCCAGCCGTCACCGGGCCCTATGTGACGGTGGCGGCCAAGCTGACGCTGCTGCAGAGCTCGATTCGCACGAGCGCCGTGCTCTTCGGCGACGGCACGTACCCGCGCGACGACTCCGAGGACATCGATGTTCGCTTCCGCGATCAGTTCGACGGTGTCTCGGCCATTGCGACAAGCAGCGCCCAGAACGACGCCGGGATGTTCGAGCTGAACTTCCGCGACGAGCGGTACCTACCGTTCGAGGGCGCTGGGGCTGTCAGCCGCTGGCGGCTCGAGCTGGTCGACGAGTTCCGCCAGTTCGACTATCAGACGATCAGCGAAGTGGTGCTCCACGTCAGCTACACCGCCCGCGATGGTGGTGCGACGCTGAGGGCGCAGGCACTTGCCTCGCTGCGCGCCCAGCTGAGCGCCTTCGTCTCCGCCCAGGCAGGCGAGGGGCTGATGCGGGTCTTCAGCGCTCGCCGGGAGTTCCCCGAGCAGTGGAATCAGTTCCTGTTCCCGGCCGACGACGCCGACGAACTCCGCCTCGATCTGCCGCTCGGGATCGACCGTTTTCCGTACGTGTTCCGCAACAGCGTCGTCCGCGTTCGGAGCATCACGATGGTGCTCGCGCTCGCGGAGAGGGTCGACTACGGACCTGGGTCCCTGATGCTGCCGCTCGACGGTCCAGAACACGGCGCGCAGTCCTTCACGCTCAACCCCGCCTCCTTCGGCCCGCAGGCGCCGAGCGCGGTGCACGACTACGGAGAATCGCCCGAGAGTCCCGGCGCGTACCAGATCATCCTCGACGTCTCCCCGCCCGATAGTCAACTCTCCGGCGTCAGCCCGAGCATCGTCGACACGAGCGGTCCGTTCCACCGGCTCGTGGCCGCCAACATCCGCGACCTCGTCCTGGTCGTGCACTACGAGGTCGAGGCGTCCCCATGACATCCATCCTCGCTCCTGTCGAGCTCTGGCACTTCCGTAGCTTCCGCGCCGACGTCTCCGCTGGGCCCGGTGCGGAGCTCGTCTGGGACTGGCTCGCGCCCAGCGAGGAGGCGGTCGTGATCGACGTCTCGTACTCCACGCCGGCCGGCACCCCTCGCCACGCGATCCTCGTGGATTGGTACGATCCCACCGCCCACGTCTCCCGGCCCTCGCGCAAGGTCGTCGCGCAGACCACCGACAACGCCGTGTTCTGGAACCCGGTGCGTTGGTTCATCCCCCGCAGCCCCGACGGCGCCCGTCGGTGGGTGCTCCGCGCCGTCTGTGCGGTCCCCGGTGGCGTGCTCGCATCCCTCGATGTCTCGGTCGCGATCGTCCGTTCTGCGGGGGGAGAGACACGATGAGCACGGTCCGCGGAGGGCTCGTGTACCCGGTCGACGTGGCGCCGCATGCCGAGCGGCTGACGCCGACCGGCGTCGCGCAGCTCGTCGACTGGGCGTCCGGTAGGGTGCAAGTGCTCGATCTCGGCACCGCGTCGGGGGACGTGGCGGTCACCTTCGCAAACGCCCTCGATGGCGCGGTCTACCACCTCGTCATGGCGCGCGGCGACGATGACCACGCGATCGCGAGTTGGCCGGCCAACGTGCGCTGGCCGGGGGGTGTCCCGCCGATCCTCGAGGACGCTGCTGGGAGCCGCATCTACCACGTCGTCGAACTCGTCTATCAGGAGGTCGACGACGTCTACGTGGCCCGCGATCTCAGCGCCGCCGAGACGTTCATTGCCAAGAACGCTGTCGGGGAGGCGCAGATCGAGGCGGACGCCGTGTCCGATGGCAAGCTCCGCGACTCGGCCGGGGCGAGCGTGATCGGCCGGGCGGGCAGCACGGCAGGCGACCCCGCGGACATCGTCGCTGCCGTCGATCGGCAGTACCTCGGACGACGCGCCGGCACGCTCGCCTTTCGGGGGCTCGAGCTCGCCGACCTCCCGCCACTTGCAGTGAGTGGTCAAGTCGACTTCGGTTCGGGCGTCGAGTCGGACTACGCGACGGTCGCCCTCGCCGTGAACTGGCCGGCGACGACGGTCGTGATGGCAGCGGTGCGCGGCGGCACCGCCGACCATCCGCTCGCCGACGAGGACGCGTTGCTCGAGCAGCTGACGGCGGTCGTCGTGGCGCAGAGCGGGACATCGGTGACCGTCGGCGTGCATGCGCCGAACGGCACGTGGGGGAAGTACGTCGTGACCATCATCGCAGGAGGAGTCGCATGAGCGTTCAGATCAGGGGCAGTGGCGGGTCGCTCGCCGAGGTACAAAGTGGCGCGCTCGCGGTTCGGGCGACCGCTGTTCCAGCCGACGTCGGCGCGTTGGGGGCCTACGGCGTCTCCTTGGCGTCCGGGGTCATGACGGCGGGACTGGCTGTGGGCGCCGAGATCTTCCAGTTCCGGTGGACGCATGCGTCCCAGCTCGCCTGCATCACGCGCGTCACGATGTGGGCGGGCGGGATCGGTGGGTTCACGGCGGGCGTGTGCCGTTTCGACCTCACGATCGCACGCGGTTGGACCGCCGATGCGGCGAGCGGCACGGCTGCCACGATGACCGGCAACAATGGGAAGAAGCGATCGAGCTACGCGACCTCCGCCGTCGGGGCCGTTCGGGTCGCCTCGACGGCGGCGCTCAGCTCTGGCACGAAGGTCCTCGATGCGCAGGCCCTCGCGTCGGTCGGCGGCTCTACCCTCGGCAGCGCCAGCGCCGGCGACAAGCTCGTCGGCCCGGCCGCCGAGCTCTTCCGCTACGAAGGCACGAACCACCCGATCCTCCTCGCGGCGAACGAGGGTCTCGTCATCCGCGCCACCGTGCCGGCCGCCGGCACCTGGTCGTTCGGCGTGACGGCCGAGTGGTCCGAACTCACCGAGTTCTGAAACCCCGCTCGCCCCCCCGTCTACCGCCGGTCCCCAATCACCGGAAACCGCACCCGCGCCTCCGCCACCACCCCCGCGTCCACCTCCGCCACGATCATCGTCTCCTGCCCCGCCGCGGTCGCGACCAACTCCCCCCACGGATCCACCACCCGCGAGTCCCCCGAATACTCCAGCTCCCCTCCAACCCCGCACCGATTCACCGCGACCACATACGCCTGGTTCTCGATCGCCCGCGCCAACCCGAGCGCCGTCCAGTGGTGCCGCCGCCGCGCGGGCCAGTTCGCGACCACCACATAACAATCCGTCGCCTGCGCGGTCGCCCAGAACTCGTCGGCGAACCTCAGATCATAACAAATGAAGAACGTGCACCGCACGCCCTCGATCTCCACCGTCAGATACGAATCCCCCGCCGCGTAGTGCTGGTGCTCGCCCGCGAAGGTAAACGGGTGGATCTTCCGATACCGGTGCTCGACCCCATCCGGGCTGCACACCACCAGCGTGTTGTACGGACGCGGCTCGTCGCCCGCCCGCTCGGGCACGCTCCCGCAGATCCACATCCCGGTCTCCCGCGCCTGCTCCTTCAAGAACGTCGCGCTCGGCCCACCCATCGGCTCGCCGTTCTTCGCGGTGTCCATCGAGAACCCGCACGCGAACATCTCGGGCAGCACGCACAGCCGCGCGCCCGCGGCCTTCGCCGCCGCGATCCACGGCCGCGCGCGGGCCATGCTGGCCTCGGGGTTCTCCCACACCGTGTCGAGCTGGATTCCCGCGACTCTCATGGCGTCTCGACCTCCGTGCCCACGGCGCCCGCGAGCTTGCCGATGTTCTTGCGCAGCCGCGCCAGGCCCTCGTCCAACACCGCGTCGGACTTGCAGAACGCCCAGCGCACCAGGTGCCGGCCCTCGGCCTTGTTGGCGTAGAACGCAGAGTTCGGGATCGCGGCGACGCCGACGGCCTCCGGTAGCGCGCGACACATCGCCATGTCGTCGTCGAAGCCGAGCGCCCGGATGTCGGTGCACACGAAGTAGGTCCCCTGCGGGACCAACACCTCGAAGCCGACGCTCGCCAGCCCCTCGCACATGCGATCGCGGCGCGCCCGGTACTCGCGCACGAAACCCTCGAAGTAGTCGTCGCCGGCGACGAGGCCCTCGGCCAGCGCGAACTGGAACGGCGTGCTGTTGCAGAAGGTCAGGAACTGGTGGCTCGTCCGCACCGCGCGGGTCAACGCCGGCGACGCGCACACGTAGCCGATCTTCCACCCGGTGAACGAGAAGGTCTTGCCCGTCGACGAGATCATCACCGTCCGATCGCGCATGCCGGGCAGCGTCGCCATGGCGACGTGCTCGCCGTCGAACACCAGGTGCTCGTAGACCTCGTCGGTGACAGCGAGCAGGTCGTGCTCGACGCACAGCGCGGCGATGCCCTCGAGCTCGGCGCGCGTGAACACCTTGCCGCACGGGTTGTGCGGCGTGTTCACCAGGATCGCCCGGGTCCGCGGGCCGATGGCCGCCCGCAGCGCGGCCAGGTCGACCGCGTACTCGGGCGCGCGCAGCGTGACGACCTTCAGGCGCCCGCCCGCCATCGCGACGGTCGCGGGATAGCTGTCGTAGAACGGCTCGAACGTGACGACCTCGTCACCCTCGTCGAGCAGCGACAGCATCGTCGCGGCGATGCACTCGGTCGCGCCGTTCATCACCGTGATTTCCGTCTCGGGGTCGAACGACAGGCCGTAGAAGCGCGCGCGGTGCTGGGCGATCGCGGCGTTGAGCACGGGCATGCCGTGACTCCGCGCATACTGGTTCTTGCCCTGCTCGATCGCCGCGATGGCCGCGCGCTTGAGGAAATCGGGCCCATCGAAATCCGGGAAGCCCTGGCCCAGGTTCACGGCCTGGTGGCGGGCCGCCAGGGCCGTCATCTCCGCGAAGATCGAGGTGCCGAAGCCCTGCAGCTTGCGGGTCAGGTGGGGCATCGGTGCCTGGCTCATGGGGCTGACGAGTGTGGCACACTCCTCGCGCCCATGGCCACGCAGCAAGGTCCCTCGACGCCCCCGAGCCCCTCGTCCGCCGCCGGCACCGCCGGCGTCCAGTCTCGGATCGCGACGATGGCCGCGGGCCTCGTCGGCTCGGAGATCCTCAAGATCGCCGCCGAGATCCGGACGCGTCAGCGCGAGGGCCAGGCGATCTGCAACCTCACCGTCGGCGACTTCGCCCCGAGCCAGTTCCCGATCCCGACCGCGCTGAAGGACGGCATCGTCGCGGCGCTCGAGGCCGGCGAGACCAACTACCCGCCGTCGTCCGGCGTGCAGGAGCTCCGCGAGGCGGTGGCCCGCTTCTACGCGCGCGAGCTGAAGCTCGACTACTCGCCCAACGCGATCCTCATCGCCGGCGGTGCGCGGCCGCTCATCTACGGCACGTACCGCGCGGTGGTCGATCCCGGCGACAAGGTCGTCTACCCGGTCCCGAGCTGGAACAACAACCACTACTGCCACATGGTCGGCGCGCGCGCGGTCGAGATCGAGTGCGGGCCCGAGTCGCTGTTCCTGCCCACGCGCGACGCGTTGATCCGCGAGCTGAAGGACGCGCGCCTCCTGTGCGTGAACTCGCCGCTCAACCCCACCGGCACGGCCTTCAGCGCCGAGTCGCTGCGGGCGATCTCCGAGGCGGTCGTCGAGGAGAACGAGACCCGCAAGCGCACCGGCGCCCGCCCGCTGTACATGATGTACGACCACATCTACTGGATGCTGTGCGTCGACGGGGTCGAGCACGTCACGCCCGTGGGCCTGGTGCCCGAGGTCGCGCCGTACACCGTGTTCATCGACGGCATCAGCAAGGCGTTCGCGGCCACCGGCCTGCGCGTCGGTTGGTCCGCCGGGCCCGTCGATGTCATCGAGCGCATGTCGGCGCTGCTCGGCCACGTCGGCGCCTGGGCCCCGCGCGCCGAGCAGGTCGCGACCGTGCCGCTGCTCGACGATCCGAGCACGATCCGCGCCTACCTCGACGGCTTCCGCCCGGCCGTCAACGCGCGGCTCGCCGCGCTGCATCAGGGCTTCGAGGCGATCCGCGGCCGCAGCCCCGCGCTCGCGGCGATGGTCGAGTCGCTGCCGCCCATGGGCGCCATCTACCTGACGTGCCGCATCGCGCCGTTCGGCAAGCGCACCCCGTCGGGCACCGTGCTGAAGACCAACGAGGACGTGCGCGCGTACCTGCTCGAGGCGGCGAAGTTCGCGGTCGTGCCGTTCCAGGCCTTCGGCGTGCGGGGCGACACCGGCTGGTTCCGCCTCAGCGTCGGTGCGGTGAGCGAGGCCGAGATCGCGGATGCGATGCCGCGCGTCGGGGCCGCGCTCGCGGCCCTCAGCTGACGTCGCGCCGGCCGCTCGCCGCTACGCGCGGCGGGGCAGGCCGAGCACGTCGGCCATGTCGTAGAGCCCCGCGGGGCGCCCGACCAACCAGCGGGCCGCACGCAATGCGCCGCGGGCGAAGATGCCGCGGTCGGTCGCGCGGTGGCTGAACTCGAGCCGCTCGCCCTCGCCGAGGAACAGGATCGTGTGCTCGCCGGCGCTGTCACCCCCGCGCAGGGCGCTGATGCCGATCTCCGCGGCGGTGCGCTGGGTCTCGGTGGTGTTGCGGGCCCGCACGGCGACGTCCTCGAAGTTGCGCTCGGTGGCCTGGGCGATCGCCTTGCCGATGCGCAGCGCGGTGCCCGACGGCGCGTCGCGCTTGTGCCGGTGGTGGAGCTCGAAGATCTCGGTGTCGAACTCGGGGCCCAGCGCGCGGGCGGCCATCGCCGCGAACTGGGTGAGCAGCGTGATGCCGACGGAGAAGTTCGCCGCGCTGACGATCGGGATCTCCTTGCCGGCGCGCTTGAGCAGCTCGCGGGTCTCGGGCGTGATGCCCGTGGTGCCGAGCACCAGCGGCACGCCGAGCTCGACGCAGCGGGCGATGTTGAGATCGGTCGCGCCGGGCAGCGAGAAGTCGACCACGATGCTGCCCCGCGGCGGGCGCAGCTCGTCGGTGAGGAACACGCCGCTGTCGGGCATGCCGCACAGCCTCGCGGCGTCCTCGCCCATGCCCGGCGACTCGGTGCGATCGACCGCGCCGGCCAGGGTCATGTCGTCGCTGTCGAGGACCGCGCGCAGCAAGGTCTTGCCCATGCGGCCGCGGGCGCCGACGATCACCACGGAAACGAATCGGTCAGTCATCGTCTTGTCTCCTCATCCGAACGTGTCCCTCATCCGAGGAGCCCGAGCGCCCCGAGCTCGCGACGGATCGCGACCAGCTCGGGCCGGTCATCGGCCAAGGGGACCAGGGGGGTGCGCATCTCGCTGCCCATGCGGCCGAGCATCGCCATGGCGTGCTTCACCGGGATCGGGCTGGAGGTCGAGAACAGCGCGCGGGTCAGGGGCAGGTGCGCGTAGTGGCGCGCCCGCGCATCGTCCCAGCGTCCGGCGCGGGCGGCCTCGCACAGCGCGACGAAGATCTCGGGCACGACGTTGCTGCCGACCGAGATGACGCCGTCGCCGCCGACCGCGAGGAAGGGCATCAGCGTGAAGTCGTCGCCGGAGATGAGCGCGAAGTCGGGGCCGCACAGCTCGCGGATGCGACTGGCGCGGGTCATGTCACCGGTCGCCTCCTTGACCCCGACGACCAGCGGGTGCTTCGCGAGCTTGGCGAGGGTCTCGGGGAGCAGGTCGACGCCGGTGCGGCCGGGCACGTTGTAGGCCACCAGCGGCAGCCCGACGGCGTCGGCGATCTCGGTGAAGTGAGCGACGAGGCCCTCTTGGGTCGGCTTGTTGTAGTACGGCGTGATCTGCAGGGTGCCGGAGACGCCGAGCTCCTTGCAGGCCCGCGACAGCTCGATCGCCTCGCGGGTGCAGTTGGAGCCCGCGCCCGCGAGCACGGGCACGCGGCCGGCCGTCGCACGCATCACCACCTCGATGACGTGGATGTGCTCCGCGTAGGAGAGGCAGGGCGACTCGCCGGTGGTGCCGCAGGGGACGAGCCCGTGGATGCCGCCTCGGATCTGCGCCTCGACCAGCTGCACGAGCGCGGCATCGTCGACGCGCCCGTCTCGAAACGGAGTGACCAGGGCCGTGAACGCGCCGCGGAACATCATGCATCCTCCGGGAGAAAACCGAGGGCGAGCCTATCACGGCGCGCGGCCCGAAGGGCGCACCGCGTGCGCCCTCCTCGGGCCCGCGATCGCGCCGTGCGCGGGCGCGGTTGAGCCGAACGGCACGCGGCTGCTAGGCTCCGCCCGCCATGACGCAGTCCGGCTTCTCTCGGCGACGCGCACTCCTCGGCACGGCCGCCGCAGCGACCGGGACGGCGGTGCTCGCCACGACGACGGCCCACGCCGCAGGCCCCGAGGTCCGGTGGAATCCGACGTACAGCGGCGGCCCCGAGCGCGCCGCGGCGGCCCCGGGTCGCGCGGGCGTCGACTACCAGCCGGTGTCGACGCCCGGCGGCGCGACGCTCCCGTTCTCGATCAAGAAGGGGGTGAAGGTCTATCACCTCGTCGCCGAGGAGGTGGATCACGAGTTCGCCCCCGGGCTGCGCGCGAAGTGCTGGGGCTACAGCGGCCACGTGCACGGCCCGACGATCGAGGCGGTCGAAGGCGATCGCGTCCGCATCTACGTGACCAATCGACTCGGCGCGCCGACGACGGTGCACTGGCACGGCGTGTTCCTGCCCAACGGCATGGATGGCGTCGGCGGCCTCACCCAGCGCGCGATCCGACCCGGCGAGACCTTCAAGTACGAGTGGACCTTCCGCCAGCACGGCACGTTCATGTACCACTCGCACCACGACGAGATGACCCAGATGGCGATGGGCCTGACGGGGATGATCGTCGTGCACCCGCGCCGACCTCCGCCGCAGTGGAAGGTCGATCGCGACTTCGTGATCATGCTGTCGGAGTGGAAGATCGTGCCGGGCGCGGGGCGGCCCGATCCCAACGAGATGACCGACTTCAACGTGCTGACGATGAACGCCAAGGCGTACCCCGGCACGGTGCCGCTGGTGTGCAAGACCGGCGATCGAGTGCGCATCCGCCTGGGCAACCTCGGGCCGATGGATCACCACCCGATCCACCTGCACGGCTACTACTTCAAGCTCGTGGCCACCGACGGCGGCCGCATCCCCGTCAGCGCGCAGGTGCCCGAGACCACCGTGCTGGTCCCGGTCGGGAGCACGCGCGACATCGAGTTCGTCGCCGACGCGCCAGGTGATTGGGCGATGCACTGCCACATGACCCACCACGTGATGAACCAGATGGGCCACGAGCTGCCGAACATGATCGGCGTGCGCAAGGGCAAGCTCGACGCCAAGGGCGGCAAGCTCGTGCCCGGGTACATGACGATGGGCGAGACCGGCATGGGTGAGATGGCCGAGATGGGGATGGCGGTGCCCGACAACAGCCTGCCGATGGTCGGCGGCAAGGGGCCGTACGACGGCATCACCATGGGGGGGATGTTCACGATCGTGAAGGTCCGCGACGAGCTCGTCGGCGACGGCGATCCGGGCTGGTACGCGCTGCCCCCGGGGACCCAGGCGGTCGCGGCGACCAAGGACGAGCTCGCCGAGGACGGGATCGATGTCTAGTCCGCGCTGCGCCGTCGTCATCGTCGTCGTCGCGCTCGCGGGCTGTCGTGCCCGCCTGCCCGCGCTCCCGCCCGATCGCGACGCCACCGCGGCCGACGCGGCGATTCCGGCGTGGTCGCCCCCACCCGACGCGACGCGGACCTCGGCCTTCGCGGGCGAGCGACTCGACGCCTCGGGCCACGCGCACCACGGCCACGGAGCGCACGCGAAGACACCCGCCGCCGAGCCGACGCCACAGCCCGAGCGCCAGACCGAGGCGGTGCCGCAGTGAAGCGTGCGTGGATCGCCGTGGCCCTCGTCGCTGCGTGCGCGACCACGAAGCCCGACCGTGCGCGGCGGCAGGTCTCGCAGGACGTCGCGCGGCGGGCCGGCGTCGCCGATGCGATCGCGATCCGTCAGGACGCGCAGGCGCAGGCGGCCGTGCGCGAGCGCGTGGACGCGCTGGTGTCGGAGCCGCTCACCGTCGACGCTGCCCTCGTCGTCGCGCTGCTCAACAACCGCGACCTGCAGGCGACGCTCGAGGAGCTCGGCGTGGCGCAGGCCGAGCTGGTCCAAGCCGGCCTGCTGGAGAACCCGGTGGTCGGGGGCGAGCTGGTGAACTCGACCAAGGGCAACGGGCTGGGCGGTGGGCTCGCCCTGTCGACGAGCCTGCTGAGCGCGTTCCTCATCCCCGCCAAGCGCAGGGTCGCGAAGGCCCAGCTGCGCCACGCGGTGCTCACCGTCGGAGGTGCCGCGCTCGCGTTGGTGCGCGACGTCCGGATCGCGTACGCCGACGTGCAGGAGGCCGCGACGTCGCGCACGCTGCAACGCGAGCGGGTGCAGCTCGCCGAGGTGGCCGACGAACTCGCCGCCGCGCAGCGCGAGGCCAGCAACCTCACCGCGCTGGATCGCGAGCGCGTCGCCGCGGCGCTCGACGCCGAGCGCCTCGCGCTGGTCGACGAGGAGGTCGAGCTGGTCGCGGCGCGCGAGCGACTGACGCGCCTGCTCGGGCTCTGGGGCGCCGCGGCGGGCTGGACGCTCGCCAGCGAGACCACGCCGCTGCCCGCGGTCGAGGCCGAGCTCGCCACCCTCGAGCAGCGAGGGGTCGCGCAGCGCCTCGACGTCTCGGCCGCGCGCGTCGAGCTCGAGGGCATGGAGCTGGCGCTCGCGCTGCGTCGCCGCGGGGTCGTGCCGCACATCGAGGTCGGCGTCGACGCGCGCAACGAGGTCGGCAAGCACGAGGGCCACGAGTGGGTGCTCGGCCCGAGCCTGTCGATCGAGCTGCCGATCTTCGACCCGGGGCACGCCGACTTCGCGAGACTGCGGGCGCTGGTGCGGCAGGCCGAGCACCGGCTGCAGCAGCGGGCGATCGAGGCCCGTTCGGAGATCCGCGAGCACCGCGAGCGCCTCGTCGCGGCGCGGCGCAAGGTCGAGTACCTGCGCGAGACCGTGCTGCCACGGCGGGTTGTCATCGGCGAGCGCGCCCTCGAGCAGTACAACGGCATGCTCATCGGCGCGTACGAGCTGTTCGAGATCCGCGCCGAGCAGACCGAGACGCGCCACCAGTTCGCCGAGGCCCTGCGCGAGTACTGGACGGCGCGCGCGGAGCTCGAGCTCGCCGTCGGCGGCACGCTCGCCGAGCCCGCGGGCCCGCGACGATGACGGCTGCGGCGCTCGTCCTCGCGCTCGCGCTCGCGGGCCCGCGCGACTACGACGGGCCGACCGACGTCGCCGCGCCGACGCTACCCGATCGCCCGGCGACCCTCGGCCCGCCCGCGCCGCGGCCCGCAGCGTCGCGCCCCGTGGCCCACGGCCGGCGCCCGGTCGCCGACTTCGGCCGCGTGCGCGCGCGCTGGGCCCTCGACGCATCGATCACCGCGGGCGCGGGCATTCCGGTGCTGGTGCTCAACCGCTGGGTCGGCCCGCAGCTGTCGCGGCCCGCGTTGCCCACCGATCCGCCCGAGCTCGGCCGCGTCGACGCGATCGCGTCGGGCCGCTACGACCCGCGGGTCTCGACTGCCACCGACGTGATGGTCGCCGTCGCCCTCGCGGCCGCGCCGCTCGTCTCGCTCGTCGACGGGCACTGGGCGGCGCAATCGGTGGGCACGTCGTCGCGGCGTCGCGCCTTCGCGAAGAAGTGGGGCACCGCGGTGCTCGTCGAGGCCGAGGCCGTCGCGATCGCGGGGCTCGTCACCAACGTGATGAAGCACGCGATCGGCCGGCCCCGGCCGTACACCACGTTGGCCGAGGCCGACGTCGCCGCGCGCGATCGCGACGAGCTCGCCCACGATCTACGCGCCGCGGGGCGCTCGCACTCCTTCCCCTCGGGGCACAGCACGCTGGCGTTCGCCGCGGTCACGTCGCTGGCGACGATCCTGACGCTCGATGCCCCGCCCACGCGGCGGGCGAAGGTGGTGATCGCCCTGGCGTGGTCGCTGGGATTGCTCACCGCGGGCACGACCGCGGCGCTGCGCGTCGTCGCCGGCAAGCACTACCCCAGCGACATCGTCGCGGGCTCGGCGATCGGCGCGGCGGTCGGGGTCGCGACGCCGCTGCTGCACGCGCGGCGCCGGCTGTGGCGGTTCAGGTAGCGCGCCGACGCCGAGCGACGAGGAGCGCCGCGAGGCCGGCCCAGCCCCACGCCGCGCCGGTGGGCGTCGCGCCCCGGCAGCCGCAGCCGCCAGCGTCGTCGTCGTCGGCCGGCAGACCCGAGCTCGATCCGGAGCCGCCGCCGGTCGCCGTGTCGACGCCCGAGGTGGTCGGGCTCGCCGTGGTCGCGTCGGGATCCGTGGTGCCGATCGTCGTCGGGCCCGGGCCGCCGCCGCTCGAGTCGGCGCCGCCACCCTCGGACCCCGTGACGTCGCCCGAGCCACCGCCGTCGCTGCCGCCGCTGCTGGTCCCGCCGCCCGGCTCGAGCTCGGGGTGGACGTCCTCGAGGCTGTCGCCTTCGACCGCGTCGTCGATGTAGATGACCGGGACGTCCGCGAATTCGATCTGCCCGCGCAACAGCCCCACCTGGGTGAAGTGATCGTTGCCGTCGGCGAGCGTCTGCGCGGCGGCGGCGGTCACGACCTGCTCGCCGTCGAACCACACGTCGACGCGGCCGAGATCGACGTTGGTCGACCACGCGATGCCCATCGCGATGCGGTGCCACTGCCCGGGCGTCGCGGCGCCGTCCTGCTCCCACTGCACGACGTTCTCGGGCCGCCGCGTCGAGAAGGTGATGCGCTCGCCGGCGACGTCGAACGCCATCATCTGCTGGTAGCTCCCGTTCGATTCCCAGTAGCCGATCTGCTGGCCGGGCTCGGCGGGCAGCGCCTCGGGCAGGTAGAAGCTCCACGCGAAGTAGGTGGTCTGCCCCTCGGCTGTGCGGCCCGGTGCGGGCGCGTGCTGGAGCTCGACGCGCTTGAGGCCGTTGCCCCACACCGCGTCGTTGTGGAGCTCGATGCGCCCGGCGTACGTGCCCTGGGTGACGATCTGCGTGTCGGCCTGCGAGTAGGTCATGCCGTCGACGTCGGAGTTGAGCAGGTAGCTCCACTGCGAGAGGTCGCCGGTCTCGAAGTCACCGACCCACACCGGCGCGGCGTGGGCGATGCCGGGGGCCGCGAGGGCGACGGCGAGCAGGGACGTCGGGACGAAGAAGCAGGCGACGCGCATGATCCATGCGAGCACCGATGCGTCGCGCCTGTCAAACCCGGGCGACCGAGATGGCGCGAGGTCAGGCCGGCCACGACACCGGCCGCGCGACGGCGCGGACGTACCAACCGTGGGCGTCCACGCAGCCGATGCACGCGCTGACCGATCCGCGGGGGAAGGGCAGGGGGCACTCCCACGTGCCGAACGCGGCGCGGGCCCGCGTCGAGGTGACCCACGTCGCGGCGGTGCGGCCGGTCTGCGTGCTCGCGACCACGACCACGTGGCACGCCTCGGCGTCGCCGAGCGCGGTCCACTTGATGGTGAGGCGATCCGCGGCCTCGTCGTCGACGAGCGTGATGAGCAGGCTCGCGTCGCTGCGCGCCTGCAGTCGGCGGACGAGCGCGAGCGCGTGGCCGTCGAGGGAATCGCGGCGCAGGCACGCGTCGAGCACCGTGCGCGCGCGATCGAAGTGGCCCTGGCCCATGTACAGGCGCGCCAGCGTCGGGGTCGCGAGCGGATCACGATCGGTCATGGCCCCTCCGCGGCCGCGGGGGCCGGTAGCACGCCGTCGTCCTGGGCCGAGCGCAGGCGGTCGCGGGCGTCGGCGACGTCGCGATGGATCTGCGCGACCAGGGCGTCCTTGCCGTCGAAGCGCTGCTCGCCGCGCAGGCGCGCCGCGAACCACACCTCGAGCTCGGCGCCGTACAGCGCGTCGCCGAGGTCGCGATCGACCACGTGGACCTCGAGCCGAGGCGCGCGCGTGCCGGCGAACGTCGGGTTGACGCCGAGGTTGGCCACGCCGGCGATCGGGCCGTCGAGCCCCGCCTGGGCGGGAAGTCCTGGGCCGCGCACGACCGTGACCCAGACCGCGTAGACGCCGAGCGCGGGCATCAGCGCGCCTGCGGTCTCGAGGTTGGCGGTGGGGAAGCCGATGGTGCGGCCGCGACGGTCGCCCTCGATCACCGTGCCGACGACGGCGTGCGGGCGGCCGAGCATCGCCGCCGCCGCGGCCACGTCGCCGCGGACGATGGCGTCGCGGATCGCGGTGCTGCCGATCTTGCCTGCGCCCTCGGGCGCGGCGACGGGCTCGACGACGTCGACGGGGATGCCGTGGTCCGACAGTCGCCGCTGCAGCATCGCCGTGTCCCCGCGCCGCCCGGCGCCGAAGCGGAAGTCCGCGCCGACCACCACCGCGGTGGGCCGCAGCGGGGCCAGCCACGCATCGACGAACTCCTCGGCCGATTGCCGGGCGAGCGCGGCGTCGAAGGGCAGGAGGATCAGCGTGTCGACGCCGAGCGCCGCGGCGGTCCGCTCGCGCTGTGCCGCGGTGAGCAGCAGCTGCAGCGGTCGATCGGGCGCGAGCACGCGCTGCGGATGGGGATCGAACGTGACGAGCCCGACGTGCTCGCCGTGGGTGCGGGCGCGATCGATGAGCGCGCGGTGACCCAGGTGCAGCCCGTCGAACGCGCCCATGCACACCGCGGTCCCGGGCAGGAGGGCGGAGCTGTCGCGGCGGATCTGCGGACGTCGCATGGCGAACGCGCGAACGCCCTTCACCGAGCGCGCGCGGGCGGCAACGTACCATGCGATCTGGGGCGGTGGTACACTCGCGCGCGCTCGGTGCAACCGCAGGTCCAGCCGCGAGCACCCGAGTTCGCCCCGCGCCTGGCGTTCGTGCTCGCCCTCGCGCTGGTGGCCGTGGGCACGTCGCCGGCCGACGCGTGGCTCGACGCCGGCGAGCTCGGGGCCGCGGGCTTCGAGCTCGGCGTGATGCACCCGCCCGGGACGCCCGGGCTCGCGGCGCTGCTGCAGGTGGCGACGTGGATCCCGCTCGGTCCCCTCGGCTGGCGCATGGCCCTCGTCAGCAGCGTCGCCGCCGCGGTCGTCGCGGCGGTGACGATGCGCTTGCTGCAGCGCCGCGGCGTGCACCCGTTCGTGTCGTGGGGCGCGCTCGCGTGGCTGTTCGCCGGCATGACGCTGCTGCGGCATGCGCGGGGCGTCGAGCTGTACGCGCCGCAGCTCGCGGCGCTCGCCGTGGTCGCGGATGGCTTCGATCCGGCCCGCGATCGGGCCGGTCGCCTGGGCTCGACGCTGTGGGCGAGCTTCGTCGCGACCTGGGCGATCTGGGGCTTCGCCGAGCTGCGGCTGCTGCTGCCGCCGCTGCTGCTCGCGGTGTGGATCTCGGCGCTCCGCCACCGCCGAGCCTATGCCCTGTGGGCGCCGCTGGTCGTGGCGTTCGCGTCGGCGTGCGTGCTCGCGATCCCGCTCTCGGCGGCGCGCGAGCCGGTGACGAGCTGGGGCGATCCGCAGACGTGGTCGACGATGGTCGATCACATCTTGGCGCGATCGATCCGCACCGCCTTCGCCGACGAGATGTTGCCGGCGTCGTCGGCGATGTGGCTGGCCAACGCCGGCGGTGTGATCGCGCGGCTCGGCGAGGACGTCGGGCCCTCGGGGCCGATCCTCGGCGCGGTCGCGCTGCTCGCCGCGTGGATCGGATCGAGCGCGCCGGGCGAGCGCCCGGCGATCGCCACGGTGAGCGCGTGGGGCCTCGGGTCCCTCGTCTACGCCATCGGCATCAACCCGATGGGCGGCGTCGATCGACAGACCGGGCTGGTGCTCGTCTGGTGCCTCGTGTTGCTGGTCGCGATCGTCCTCGACCGCCCGCTGCAGTCGCGGCCGCGCCTGCGGCTGGCGGTGCTGCCGGTGGTGTGGACGGTGCTGGTGGTGCCGGCGGCGATCCGCGCGTGGGCCGACTTCGGCACGCTGCCGTCTTGGGCCCCCCACGCGTGGACCCGCGGCGCGCTGGCGCAGCTCCCCGCGCACACCCTGCTGCTCACGCAGTCCGATGATCTGAGCGCGGGGCTGACGTGGGCCCGCGTCGTCGAGGGCGCGCGGCCCGACGTGACGGCGTGGCCCGGGCAGCACCTGCACCGGCCACCGGGCCCCGGACGACGCGCCGAGGATCCGGCGCTGTGGCGCGCGGTCGCGGGCGCCGGCTCCGAGGCGCGGCGCGTCGAGGCGGCGATCGCCTCGCACGACGGCCCCGTGGCCCTCGAGCACGCGGGCTCCGGCGTGTTCGCGGCGGTGCGCTTCGACGGGGAGTTCACCGCGCTGCCGCTGGCGATCGACGCCAAGGGGGCGCCGGGGCCCGACGCCGCGGCGCGGCCGTCGATCGCCGAGCAGATCGCGACCTGGCTCCCGCGCCTGCCGTGCGCCGAGGATCGCCGCCGTCTCGCCGTCGCGATCGCCGAGTGGGCGCGCGGCCACGTGCGGCGCGGCGGCGACCTCGGCGAGGCCGTCGCCGCGCTGCAGACCACGCTCGTCGACGTCGATCCGGGCCACCCCGGATCGATGATCACCCTCGGCGGCCTGTTCGATCGCATGGGCGATCCCATGTCGGCGATCGAGTGGACGCGGCGCGGGCTCGCGGCCGATCCGACGCGGCAGGTCGCGCTGCTGAACCTCGCGCTGTACCTCGCCCGCGACGCCGACGCGGATCCGCGGGGTCGCAGCGCCGCGCTGGCCGAGGCGACGGCGCTGGCCGAGCGGGCCGCGGCCCTGCGACCGTGGCGGCCCGAGGTGTGGACGCGGCTCGCCGAGGTCCGCGCGGCGGCGGGCGACGTCGCGGGCGCGACCGCAGCGCAGGCCCGGGCCGAGGACGCCGCGCGCCGCGACCCATGAGCGCCCGCGGACCGGACGCGCTATGCTCGGTGCCGTGGGGATCCGATCGCGCCTCGTCTGCGCCGCCGCGCTCGCGCTGCTGTCGTCCGTGCTCGGCTGCGGCGAGAACAAGCGCGACGTCTTCCTGCGCGGGCTCGAGATCGAGGGCGCGGCCGAGAAGGGCCCGTGTCGCCTGCACTACGCCGAGAACGCCCAGGCCGCGTCGCTGAGCGGCGACAACGTGGCCGACTGCCTCCGCGAGACCGAGCGGGCGATCGTCGAGTACGACCGCGCCGCGGCCCTCGGGCTCGGCAAGGATCCCGAGTTCATCGAGGTCTATGATCGGGCGCAGGTGCGACGCACGCGGCTCGAGAGCATGCTCCGGCACGTGCGCGCGATGGAGACCAGCCAGATGGTCGACTCGCGCTGACGTGGTCGCGTCAGGCGGCGTTGGACCGCGACGATGGTCGACGCGCGCTGACGTGGTCGACTCGCGCTGACGTGCCGCGTCACGGCAGCGCGCCCGCGGCGATCCACCGCGCGATCATCACGTAGTCGGCGTACGGCAGGTCGCCCTCGGGGGGCATCGCGTCGCCGAGGATCCCCTCGAGCGGGGCGCCGTCGTGGTCGCGCACGAGCTTCTGCACGAGGAAGCTCTCGGAGGGGCGGCGTGGGGCGACCAGGGCGAAGCCGGTCTCGCGGGGGCGCACGTCGAGCACCAGCGCGGCGTAGGCCCGCGACGCGTCCCGCAGATCGACGCGGCGCAGCGCGAGGTCGTCGGGATCGCGGTGGCAGCTGCAGGTCGGTCGCTCGGGGTCGAAGATCTGCCCCGGCGCGAAGAGGTCCGCCAGCCGCGGGCCGTCCTGCGGCGCGTCGTCACCACCGTCGTCGGTGTCCGTGTCGCCGGTGTCCGTGTCGCCCGTGTCGCCCGTGCCGTCGTCGGGGCGCTCGGGGTCCGGCGCCGGATCGACGGTGAACTCGAGGTAGTAGCGCATGCGGGTCCCCTCGGGGGTCCAGCCCGGCTGCGCGGTGTCCAGGATCTCGCCGTTCCACCCGCTCGCCCGGGGGACCAGGCGGAGTCGATAGTGCAGCCCCGCGAACAGGGGCGCCTTGGGTCGCACCGACAGCACGCTGCCGCTGCACCACGGCGCGGTGGCGTCCGCGGCCACGTCGACCCCGCTCGGAGCGGTCCACGGCAGCAGCTGCAGCGAGGCCTCGGAGTCGATGGGCGTCTCCCCGGAGCTCATGGTCGCGTCGGTCGGCGCGATGCTGCGTGGGTCGACGGTGTGGGAGAAGCAGAGATCGATCGCGGCGTCGGGGGCGACGTCGCGTGCACCGGCCTCGGGCACGGTCCGTACGATCACGAGCGTCTCGTCGTCGGGGGCGAAGCGCTCGGTGTCGGAGACCCGCGTGCACGACGCGAGCAGGGCCAGCATGCATGCGCAGACGTGCAGCCCTCCGGTCCGCGGCGCGGGCCGGCGGCGAGGCAGGCCGAGGGCGAGCGTTCGCCACCGCGCTGTGCCGATCCCGACCACGCGAGGGCAGCGTACCCGAGTTGACCCCCAAGGCAGGCCCCTGATATCGTCCGAGCCGCGAAATCGCCTTGCGATCTCGCGAGGGAAGCTCGGCGGGTCGGCCCGCGCACCGTCGAGTCCGATCGTCTGCGACAAGGAGCCCGCGGTGACCGCCTCAACGAATCAGCGCTGCCCCTCCGGCCTGCGGCGCACCGAGTCCTGCCTGCGGCGCCTTGGGGTCGTCCTCGGCGCCTTCGGCGTCGTGATGTCCGTGGGCTGCGGTCCGTTCGGGTACCTGAAGAAGGTCGCGGTCGACGCGAGCCGGGCCGTCGGGCAGGCCGAGAAGGCGGGCGCCAAGGAGTACGCCCCCTACGAGTACTGGGGCGCCGTGACGTACCTCGAGCAGGCGAAGGTGCTGATGGCGTACAGCGAGTACGACCGCGCCTTCGATTACGGCGACCGGGCCAAGCAGCTCGCCGAGGAGGCCAAGCAGAAGGCCGCGCGCCGCGAGGCCGGGCAGATGCGCGAGACGGCGGACGACAAGGCGAGCAAGGACGAGAAGGCCTCGGCGGGCAAGGCCTCCGGCACGGCGGCGCCGACCGACGGCGCGGCGCCGGCCAAGGTCGAGGTCGGTGGTTCGGTCGGCGGTTCGGCCGGAGGTGAGAAGTGATCGGGCGCGGTCGGTTGGCGCTCGGCCTCACGCTCGTCGGCCTCGGCCTGTCGGGCTGCATCGGCCAGAAGCTCTACGGCGAGGTCGAGGGCACGCAGACCGAGCTGCAGCGGGCGATCCGCGACGGCAGCAAGGCCATCAACTGCGCGCCCAAGGAGACCGCGATCGCCGAGGCGAACATCAAGTTCGCCCAGGACGCGCTCGGCCGGGGCGAGTACTTCCGCGGCAAGGAGCACGCCGACATCGCGGCGTTCAACACCGAGCGCGCGCGCAAGCTGACCAACCCCGAGCGGTGCCGCGACGCGCCGACCGGCACCGTCGGCGACAAGGACGGCGACGGCTACGACGACGAGGCCGATGAGTGCCCGGACGACCCCGAAGACTTCGACAGCTTCGAGGACGACAACGGCTGCCCCGACGACGACAACGACAAGGACAAGATCCTCGACGCGTCGAAGTTCATCAACGGCAAGTGGATCAACCTCGACAAGAAGGATGAACGCGACTGCCGCAACGAGCCCGAGGACTACGACCAGTTCGAGGACGAGGACGGCTGCCCCGAGCCCGACAACGACCTCGACGGGATCCTCGACAGCCCGGATCAGTGCAAGAACGATCCGGAGGACATCGACAACTGGCAGGACGAGGACGGCTGTCCCGAGGCCGACAACGACAAGGACAAGATCTGTGACC
>LNFM01011686.1_pt1 | contig 32004 bp, 30 predicted proteins | sample 596031 | NCBI WGS metagenome assembly LNFM01 (sample SAMN04254537, study PRJNA301005) | activated carbon metagenome | isolation source: dual media filters at the Ann Arbor, Michigan drinking water treatment plant | place: USA: Ann Arbor | reverse complement strand
GAGCCCATCTGCCAGAGCGCAAAGCGTTCGGGGAAGGACTTGATCGAGTAGAAGCGCGCTTCGAGCCGGTGCTCGCTGCCTTCCTTCCACAGCGTCAGGCCGCCAGGCTGCGGATCCTGGATGGTGTCGAAGTCGACGATCTGGTCGCGGATCTCGCGGCCATCGTCGTAGTGCAGGTTCGGTGCATCGGCCTGCGAGATGCGGTCCGGGTTGGTGAACAGCGCGCACCAGTTGATCAGGTCGGCGGCGTCGCACACGCGGTTCGGCAGCGAGGCCGAGCGCAGCGTCGAGGCCATCGACTCGCGCAGCGCCACCAGTTCGTCGCGGCGGTTGAGTTGGTCGGCGTCGCCCGGCAGCGCGACGCTCATCATCAGCCGGAAGTCGCGGATCGTGTAGTGGAATCCCGACGTCAGCGACCGCTGCGCGCCACCCAGCAAGTGGCCGACACGCTGGCGCGCGAGGCGGTGGAAGAGGTTGTCGTTGCGTGCGGGGCGGCCCCAGTGCTTGGCCTTCTCGGCCTGATCGGTGTCCTCGACGCGCAGGTTGGCATAGCGGCAGAGTTGCTCGCGGATGTGCGGCGAGGCGAACAGGTGGAACTGGACCCCGGTGCCGGGCGGGCAGTTGGAGTACAGCGACACCAGCACCTCGGCCATGCGTTCATCGGCACCGGACTGCGGCATCAGTTCCAGCAGGAAGCCCAGCCCGTCGCGATTGACGAACAGCTTCTCGTCAGCCAGGTAGGCCGAGTAGGGCAGCCAGGCGGCGAACTGTTCGGCGGGCGAGTCGGCTTCGGCACCGAAGGGCAGCCAGTCCGCGAGGCCGGCGCGTTCGACATGGGGGAGGCGGGCGTTCATGTCGGCCTCAGTCGGGGCTGTCACCACTGGCGGGTGCGGCGGGCCGCGCCGGCAGGCCCGGAATCAGTTGTTCGAGACCGGTCGGACGCTGCGCGCCCGCGGCGGGGCCGCGTGGCGCGGCTTCAGCGGCTCCCCGTCCAGCAGGCGCACGCACGGGTGCGTAGGCTTCGCGGATCGCGCGCTGGGCGTGGTCGACGAGCCAACGGCCGCCATCGACCTGCACGTACACATAGCCCTGGTCGTAGAGGTCGCGGTCGGCGTCTTCCCAGGGCTTGAACCACAGGCGCAGGATGCGTGGGGCGGAGCGCAGCGGGAGCACCTGCGCGGCGTCCGCAGATGGGTTACATACGGTGGGCGCGCTTGCCGCTGAAGACGGTGGAGCCGACGCCGGCGTTGCAGTCGGCGTCGCGCGAGTGCGTTGCACCGGCAGGTTGTTCGCCACTGCGTTGGCATAGGTGCCGGACACGGACTGGCAGGTAACGCCGTCAGGTGCCTTGCAGGCGTAGCTGGAGTTGCCGCTCAGGCCGGACAGGCTCATGCAGCCCGCAAGCGACGCCACGCCGCCGAGCAAGGCCGCCAGGCGACCCATGTGCTGGGCGTTCATGGCTTGGCCTCCGGCGGGGTGCGTGCAAGACGGTCCTCGATCACCGGCCGAGTGACGAAACCTTCGGTGCGGGTGCCGTCGGCCCAGAAGAGGGTCGGCGTTCCATTGACGCCCAACTGGCGGGCGAGTGCGAGGTTGCGGTCGATCGGGTGCTCGCAGGAGGGCGCTGATGCTGCAGTCGGCGCAACGCCGTCGTGCATCGCCTGCCGCCATGCCTGTGCACGGTCTGGCGCGCACCAAATCGCGACAGGTCGCGCCATGCCCTGGAAGGGCAGAAGGAAGGTGTGGATCGTGACGTCGTCGAGGCCGTCGAGTTCGGGCTCGAGCCGGCGGCAGAAGCTGCAACCGGGGTCACTGAAGACCGCGAGCTGGCGGCGGCCATTGCCGCGCACCGTCGTGATCGCATCCGCGACCGGCAGCGAGCCGAAAGCGATGGTTGCGGCAGATGGCGTTTCGCCCGCGACCGGCTCGGTGCGCGCGGCGGCCAGCAGGCGCGGCCCGGTCAGGTCGGTCATCGTTCGCGTGTCGAAGAGACGCCCGAAGATGAAGTAGCGCGGGTCGCGTGCAGCGACGAAGGCGACGTTGCCGTTCATCCAGACCTCGTAGACGCCAGGCACGGGCGAACGCGCGACCTCGGTGAAGCGCGTACCGGGATGGGCCTTGCGCAACGCGGCAAGGAGCCGGGCCTCGTCGGCGCTCGGGCTGGCCGCTATCGCTGCGGCCAGCGGCGACAGCAGCGCGATGCACAGCGTGGCGAGTGCCGCGGGCCGGGTCAGCGGCCTGCAGCGGAGCGGGTCAGTAGGAGCCATCGTCGTCGGCCTCCGTGCTGCGGGTGGTTGAAGACGGGTTCGCGCTGGCGCGCTGCTCGGAGCCGGACGGCGGCAGGTCGATGCGCACGCCCTTGGTGATGACGACGTCGATCTCGCGACCGGCATCGACCTCGATCACCGGAAAGGTGTTCTCGGCGAGCTTGATGTAGTACTGCGCCAGCCGGTCGATGGCGCGCCCGACGCCGGTGCCCAGGCCGGCGCGGTAAGCGTCGGCACCCGAGGCGGTGGCGATGGTGCCCAGCGCCGAGGTGCTGTAGCTGGTCGACGAGGTGGCTAGGCCTTGGCCAATGCCGCTGACCACGCCGGCCAGCAGCGCGTTGGCCAGCATCTGCCCCTGCTTGGTGACCAGGCGGCCGCGCATGCCGACCTTGCCGTCTTCACCGTACACGCTGCCCTGGATGCGGACTTCCAGCGCCGCGCCATCGGCGCGCACGCAGGACAGGTTCTCGGTGCGCAGGTAGGCGCGTTCGGAACTGATGTCGCCGTAGCCCGCCGCGATCACGAAGCAGTCGCGGTACTCGCCACGGAAGCGGTTCGGCAGCACCGAGTTGTCCGACAGGCGGATTAGCACCGGGTGGGGATTGGATTGCGACTGGCCGCCGGTGGGCGCGTCCAGGCCGCCGAGCAGCGTGCCGCGCGTGAAGCTCACGGGCAGGAAGGTCGACACCGTACGAGCGTCCGCGGTCGCGGGCGGCGGCGCGATGGAGGTTGCGCGGTCGGCCACCGCGATGCGCATCAGGGCCGGCGCGGCTGGGGTCTGAAGCGGCAACGCCGAGGAGAGGGGTGCCGGCGGGACGCCGGGCGGCATCGCTGGCACCGCCCCCGCAGCGGGCCCGCGCGGAGCAGGGGGCGGTGGAGGCAGGGCTGAAGGCGGCGGCAGCGATGGTGCTTGCGCAGCCGGAGCGGGCGATGGAACGGGCGCCTGAACCGCTTGCGTGGTCGCGGTGAGACGTTGCTCGAGTTCGGCAAAGCGCTGCATCGTTCGCGCTTCGAAGGCCTGGCGGTCCTTGTTCAGCCGGCCCTGCTCCTCGCGCTCGCTCTCGTATTGCGCGAGCTTGCTGCCGGCCGTGCCGACCCACTGGTCCACCGGGTTGACCTGCTGGCCGGGCGGCATCACGCCGATGTTGGTGACCGGGCCGGGCGTCGCGCCGTTGGCTTTGCCGGCTTGACCAGAGGGCGCGCTCTCGGCGAAGGCGAAGACCAGCCACAGCAGGCCCACGCCTCCCAGCAGGATCGCGCCGAGCATGGCGTACTGGCGCTGCCGCGGCGTCAGCCGCTCGACGAGCGAGCGCATCGGGGTGGGCAGGTTCATCGTTCGCCTCCGCGGCGGATCACGTAGACGCTGGTGCTCTCGCCGGGCCGCAGTTGGTGATGCTCGACCGCGACGCCCAGCACCTGACCGCCGGCCTTGCTGTCGGGGCGGTCGAACTCCTGTTCGGCGAGCACCATCACTGCCGCGCTGATGTTCTGCAGCAGGTACTTCTCGCCGCTCAGGCCGCGGCCTTCGTAGCGACGCATCAGTGCGAAGCGCGCTTCGGCCCATAGTTGCACCGGCTGATTGAGTTCGTCCACGCGCACGTCAGGCGGCACGCGGTCCGAGGCCATCGCCACCAACAGCGCCTTCATGGCGCGCACGTGGTGGGCCGAAGGGCTGGACAGGCCTGACGGGGCGCGGCCATCGACCGGCGCCGGCGGGACGCTCCGGTCACGGATCAGGATGGTGTCGGCCGGCGTGTCGGCCCGACGCAGGATCAACGTGTAGGTGGCGTGCGCCGACGAGATGAACAGGTTCACCGGCTTGCCCGCGGTGGCGCTTCCATCGCTGGTGGTGGCGACCGGCCGCACATAGATCTCGCCCTTGTCGCGGTCGCACTCGACGACGATCTCGCCGGCAGGATTGACCGCCGGTGAAAGAGGCGCCACCGGTGAGCCGGGCGACCCGGATGCGCCGGATGCCACGCCGCCGCAGGAACTGGAGTGGATGTTGCCGAAGACATCGGTGATCGGCGAACCCTCGATGCGGATGCGCGTCGGCTCCTTCACCGACAGGATGGCTTCCACCGCCACGCCGTCGCGCGCGTCGACGATCTGCAGCGCGTGGCTTGCCGGAGTGCAGGCCAGCGCGATCAGCGCAGCCGCGACGTGTCTCCGCGTGCCGGTGCATGGGGAAGCTCCTTGAAGGTCTTGAGATGCACGCGGCCGCCGGCGTAGCTGAACTCCACCAGGTAGGCCTTCAGGTCGTTCGCGGTCTCGACGCCGTTGACGAGCGTGCGCAGCCGGCCGCGCACCACCACCGACTGGCCTTCCTCGCTGGACACCAGTTGCTGCGGTGCGAACGCGGTGCTGGCATTGATTCGCTTGAGTCGCGCCGCCTCGAGCTCCTGCCGGGTCTTCAGGCCGCCATGCTGCTCGGGCTCGACGTAGCCGAGCAGGATGTCCTTCTTCCAGTCGATGGAAGCGGGTGTTACGTCGAGCACCAGCCAGGCGACGAAGCTGCCCATCTGTTCCAGGTACTCGCCGCTGGCCTTGTCGCGCGTGACCCAGAACGACTTGTTGATCGACGGCGGCACGACCACCGTGCGCACGGCACCAAGCAGGTTCAGCACCACGGCCAGCGCCAGCACGTGGCCGGCCGCCAGCAGGCCGACGGCGGCGCCTAGCGTGCGGTTGCGGCGCCGCAGTTCCTTCAGGTCGCCGCTGAGCCGTTCGAAGTCCATGGCGGGCGCGCTCCGGGTCTCAGCCGACCATGCGGCGGATGTGCGAGGGCGGGGTTGCACGCATCGCGGTCAGCGGGCTGGTCGGCAGGTGCCAGTAGAGCCAGTGAATCGCGAAGGCCGGGTGCTTGTCGGCCTTGATGCGGGCGATCCAGCGCGAGGTGAACAGCCCGGCGGCGAAGCACAGCGCGAACGAGAGCTTCGAGCCCGACATGTAGCCCATGAACAGGCCCAGCAGGGCGGGCGCGGCGACGTCGACGTCCCAGAAGCCGATCTTCCATTGGTCGTCGAGACGCCGCGGGATGTAGGTGTCGGCGTGCATGGAGCCTCCGTGCGGCGCGTGCAGCGAAGGGCCGGCGCCTCAGACAACCGCGCCCATGATGGCGCCGGCGATCACCAGGCCGACGGCGGCAAAGATCGCCAGGCCGACGTAGAACAGCACCGGCCCGAAGTTGCGCAGTGCCGCCAGTGAGATCAGCGCGACGACGAAGCCCACGAAGCCGACCAGCGCCTTGATGCCGGGGCCGAGGCTGGCGATCTGCGTCAACGCCGAGGTCAGTGGGCCGGTGATGCCGGTGAAGGCGACCAGGTCCAGCGCATGGCCGGGGAAGGCGATGCCCAGGCCGAGCGCGATCAGGCACAGCAGGGTAGCGACGGTCCACGGCCGGCGTGCAGCGCGGCGGGTCAGCGTGGGGGCGGCAAGGGTGGTTGTGGTCATGGAAGCCTCATCGGTTGAGCGTGTAGAGAGGAACGTTGTTCGGGGGATGGCGTGATGGCACGGGGTGCGTCCGCCAGCGGGGCGGTGCCCGGCAGCTGGACCATCGCCATGCGGTCCCGATCGCGCCGCGAGAACGTGCCGCCCGTCTCACAGATCGCCTCCGTCGCGCTCGAAAGTGATCTCGACGCGCCGGTTGGCCGCACGGCCCGCGACGTTGTCGTTGGCGGCTGCGTAGCAGCAGACGCCTTGCGACTGCACTCGGACTTCGGCGGCGGCCAGCAGGCGCGTATGCCGCGTCGTCAGGTAGCGCTGCACCGCATCGGCGCGGGCCTGTGCGAGGGCGTGGTTCGCTGCCGCAGGACCGATGCTGTCGGTACGCCCCGTAATGAGCACGCGGCGAACCGGCAGCGGCTCCGAGGCCGCCAGGTCGAGGGCGTCGCGCCCCGCGGCGTCGAGGTCGTGGCGGCCGAAGCCGAAGTGCACGACAACCTGCAGCGGCAGCGGGTCTTCGATCAGCTCGGTTGCTGCAGCTTGCGGTGGCCTGGTCGAGATCGACGGCGTCAGTACATCTTGCGCGAGTGGTGTGCGCGAAGGCGACGGTTCCGCGGCGACGGGAGTCGAAGTGGGCGCCTGGAGCGACTTGGCGGTTGGCGAGGGACAGGCCGGCGGTTGGCACAGCGCGAAGCGGGCGTCGCGACCGAAGCCGGACTGCGCAATGCGCGCTGCGCCCATGCCAACCATCGCAGGTGCCGATGACGCCGACGGTTCGGGCCCGGCCAGTTCCATCGAACCGCAGGCCGCCACACCGAGCGCAATCCACGCCAGCAGCGTGCGAATGGCGGGGCGCTTCACGGCCGGACTCCTGCGGCCGCCGGCAGCTTGCGAAACACCTGCCACGCGTAGCGCGACCGGGCTTCAGCGCACCGCGCGCCTTTGAGCTGCGAGCACGCAGCGTTGTAGGCCCCGACCCCGTTCCAGGTGGCGCCATGGCGCGAGAACGTGTCCGCGAGCAGCCAGGCGCCGACCTGGATGTTGGTGCAGGCGTCGAACAAGTGCGCTTCGGCGATGCCGTGGCGGGCCAGCCGAGGCAGATGCGAGCTGTTGATCTGCATGAGGCCGATGTCGTACGAGCCCGTGCGCGCCACGTGCGCCCGGTTGACCGCGCGCGGATTGAGATTCGACTCGACGCGGGCGATTGCATAGAGCAACTCGGCCGCGACGCCGTATCGCTGCGCTGCTTGTTCCCAGCAGGCCTGCGCCGGCAGGACCCAGAGCCCCATCAGCCAGAGCGCAGCCCACCGCACGAAGCCCGTCAACGTCGACCGCGAGGCGGACGAGGCGCAAGGCAGCGGGGTGGGCAGAGTGGCGAACATCACAGCTCCGAAGACAGGTCGGCACGCTCGCTGGCCAGCAGGCCGCGAGGCAAGGCTGGCAATGCCAGCGAGGGTCGGTTTCGGGTGGGCCGGCGTCGGGGCCGGCAGGGTGCTCAGCGGGTCGGCGCGCGCGCGAGCGAGGGCCGCATCACCCGGGGCGTGGCAATCGCCATCGGGACGAGCGATCGGCCATGTTCAGCCGCGCCTGGCGGAGCACGCGCGTGTCGGCGTCGTCGATCTGGCGGGCGAGGGCCACACAGGCGGTGGTCAGCTGGTCGAGCTGGAACTTGGGGTTCGGGTGCCGGTTGGCCGGCGAGCGCTGCACGGCCTGCAGCAACTCGTACTGCGGGCGCCACATCGACTCACGACGGCGCGGCGTGTTCGGCGCGCGCAGCACGAGCTGGGTGCCGAGGAAGCCGAAGATTCGTCCGCCTCGAAGACCAGCGACACGCAGGCGCTGATCAGGTCCGGGAAGCGGAAGGTGGGCGACGTGTTGTCGTCACTGCGCAGCAGGCCGTACAGCCACTCGTGCTCGTCGAGGAAGAGCCGCGTCTCGACGGTGTCTGCGTGCTCGCCGGGCGAGCCGCCGTGGGCACCGGCGTCGGGGGCGTTGTGCGAAGCGAAGATCATGGGCGCATCCCTGGGTCATCGACTGCGGGCGGTGCTCTTTGGAGCAGGTGAGCAGAAGGTTAGGCAGGGTGCGGCGCCGCGGCCGGCGGGAATGCAGTGAATGAGAGGGGGGTTTCGGCATTGAAAGCACCTTGCGGTGCCGGCCGTCACTCGGCGCGGTGACCGGCAGCGCCGCATGCCTGATGTTTTATACAGTATGCTGCTGCGATCCACTCCGTCGGCAGCAGACGCTGCGGCATGGTCGATCGACACCTTGATGGTGTTGGCGGTCTGTTGCTGACGGCCCAGCGCCGACAATCAAACCGGAATCACTTAGCGCCATGACCTACAGCCCCCATCAACTCGCCTACTTCGCGCACCGGCTCACGCTGCGCGGCGCGGCGGGCTCGATGGATCGCATGGCGGGCGCGCTGTTCGACGCCCAGGTCGATCTGAATCCGCACCAGGTGGACGCGGCGCTTTTCGCCGCCGGAAACCCTTTGTCCAAGGGCGTGATCCTGGCCGACGAAGTGGGCCTGGGAAAGACCATCGAGGCGGGCCTGTTGCTGGCGCAGCGATGGGCCGAGCGCCGACGCCGGCTGCTGATCATTGCACCCGCAAACCTGCGCAAGCAGTGGCACCAGGAACTGGCCGACAAGTTCGCCTTGCCGGCCACCATCCTGGAGGCCCGCTCATTCCGCCTGGCCTTGAAGGAAGGTTGCACCAACCCTTTCGATGTCGCGGCAGGCCGTGATGGCAACGGCCCGGGCGCCGCGAGCATCGTCATCTGCTCCTACCAGTTCGCCGCAGGCAAGGCGCGCGAGTTGGCTGCGGTGCCTTGGGACTTGGTGGTCATTGACGAAGCGCACCGGCTGCGCAACGTCTACAAGCCTGAAAACAAGACTGCCAACGTGCTGCGCGACGCACTCGCGGCTTCGCGAAAGGTGCTGCTCACGGCCACACCGCTGCAGAACACGCTGCTGGAGCTGTACGGGCTCGTCAGTTTCATCGACGACCGCGTGTTCGGTGATCTGGACAGCTTCCGCCAACAGTTCGGTGCGTTGCGGGACGAAGCCAGTTTCGCGGCGCTGAAGCATCGCATCGGGCCGGTCTGCAAGCGCACCCTGCGTCGGCAGGTCGAGGCCTACGTCAAGTACACGCGGCGCATTCCGTTGCTCGAGGAATTCAAGCCCGGCGCCGACGAGGTGCGCCTGTATGAACTGGTCTCCGAGTACCTGCAGCGTGATCGCCTGTACGCCTTGCCCAACGCTCAGCGCCAGCTCATCACCTTGGTGTTGCGCAAGCTGCTGGCGTCCAGTTCATTCGCCATCGGCGGGGCGCTCGACACCCTCATTCGCCGGCTGCAGGAATCGCTGCACGACAAGCTCGCTGCGCCGCAGTCCGAAACCCTGAGCGAAGCGCTAGACGCCGACTACGAAAGCCTGGACGAGACAGCCGACGAAACAGCAGCCTCTGAGTCGGCAGAAGATGCCGGCATCGCAGCCGAACGTGCCAAGACGGCTCAAGAGCGCGCCGCCGTCCAAGCCGAGATTGCCGATCTCGAAGGGTTTCGCGACCTGGCCTTGTCGATCACCGACAACGCCAAGGGGCAGGCCTTGCTGAAAGCGCTAGACGTGGCCTTCGGCCGGCTGCAAGAGCTGGGCGCAGCGCAGAAGGCCATCATCTTCACCGAATCGCGCCGCACACAGGACTACCTGCTTGCCCTGCTGGGGCAAACCGAACACGCCGACGGGGTGGTGCTCTTCAATGGAAGCAACAGCGACCCGCTGGCGCGCCGCCTGCACGCCGAATGGGTGGAGCAACACCGCGGCACCAGCCGCATCACCGGCTCGCGCGCAGCAGACACCCGCGCTGCACTGGTGGACCACTTCCGCGACAACGGCAAGATCATGATCGCCACCGAGGCCGGCGCCGAGGGCATCAACTTGCAGTTCTGCTCGCTGGTCATCAACTACGACCTGCCGTGGAACCCGCAACGCATCGAGCAGCGCATCGGCCGCTGCCACCGCTACGGCCAGAAGCACGACGTGGTGGTGGTGAACTTCGTGAACCGCGACAACGAAGCCGACCGCCGCGTCTTCCAACTGCTCGACCAGAAGTTCAAGCTCTTCGATGGCGTGTTCGGCGCCAGCGACGAGGTGCTCGGTGCGCTGGAGTCGGGCGTGGATTTCGAACGCCGCATCGCCGACATCTACCAGAACTGCCGCCATCCCAACGAGATTCACACCGCATTCGAGCAGCTGCAGCTGGACCTGGCCGGCGAGATCAGCGACGCGATGCTCGGCGCGCGGCGCGCGCTGCTGGAGAACTTCGACGAAGAGGTGCAGGAGCGCCTGAAAGTGGCCCAGGCCGACGCGACGGCGGCGCTGGGTCGCATGGAACGGCTGCTGATGCGCCTGACCCGAGGCATGCTCGGCAGCCACGCGCAGTTCGACCCGGAAGGCAATGGGTTTACCCTGCAAGCTTTGCCGGACACGCAGGCGGCGGACGCAGACCGGACCGGCAACGTCGAAGCCGGGGCAACTATCCCACTCGGGCGCTACGAGTTGCCGCGCCGCAGCGAAGAAGCCCATGTCTACCGCCTGCAGCATCCGCTGGCGCAGCACCTGATCGACCTTGCCAAGGGTGCCTCCCTGGCGCCGCAGCGCCTTCGGCTGGACTACGCGGCCTACAACGCCAAGGTGTCGGTGCTGGAAGCGCTGCGTGGTGAGCAGGGGCACTGCGTGGTGCAGTGCCTGCGGGTGGAGTCCTTGGGCAGCGCCGAAGAGCACCTTCTGGTGGCTGCCACGGTTGGCGGCACGGTGCTGGAACCGGATGTCGCAGACCGGCTGCTGGCGCTGCCGGGCGCGGCCGAACCCTGCGTGTACCAGGATTACGCCCTCACTGAAGCACTGGCGGCCGAACTGGCGCGCCAGCAGGCACAGGTTCTGGGGGCCGTGGAGGCGCGCAACCTGAAGCTCTTCACGGCCGAGACCGAAAAGCTGGACGCCTGGGCCGATGACCAGCGCGCCAGCCTCGAGCAACAACTGGCTGACCTGCAGCGGCGCATCAAGGAGGTGCGCACACGCAGCAAGGGCGCGGCGACGCTGGCCGAAAAGCTGGCGGTTCAGCGTGAGCAGCGCGACCTGGAGGCGGCCCGCGACAGGCGCCGCCGTGAACTGTTTGCGCGGCAGGACGAGATCCAGGCCAAACGCGACGGGCTCATCGACGCACTGGAATTGCAGCTTGGGCAACAGGTGAGCACCCAGACACTGCTGCACTGCGAGTGGGCCATGCAATGAGCACGCCCGACCCGTCGCTGCGGCTGCGCCCCTGGGTGGCGCTGGTGGTGTTCATCAGTGCCTATGCGCCGCTGCTGCTGATCCTGGCCATCAAAGACCTGGACGTCAGCGGCAACCTGCCGATGCCCAAGAACCCCTGGTGGTTCGGCGGCCTTCTGGTGTTGGCGGTCTTGAGTTGCGTGGTGGTGTTGCGGGCGATGGGCAGCGTCCGCGAAGGCCTGCAGGTGCAGGTGAGCAAGGCCGCCAACAAGTCGGGCGAGATGTTCGGCTACACCATTCCCTATGTGCTTTCCGTGGTGCGCATCGACCTCGCCGACTGGCCCACGGTGGCCAGCCTGTTGATCTTCATGGGCATGATGTTCGTGATGGCCTACCGCACGCAGACGGTGCTGGTCAACCCCGTGCTGGCGATGGCGGGCTACATGCTGATCGACGCCACCTTCAAACGCGGAACCACGGAACTGCAGGCGATGGTGATCACGCGCACTCCGTTGAAAATAGGTGGCACATACACGTTCGAGCGGCTGGCCCATTACCTTTATGTGGCGGCCGAGCCCGAAACCGAAGGTGAGGCAGGGAGTGAGCATGAGCGGTAAAGAAGCCCAACGGCTCAAGAAGCTGAAGGCGACAGACTTGGCGCCTTGGGCCACCAGCTTCTGGGTGGTGCACCGCAAGCCGGCGCAAGCCCCGTTTCTCTACAACGTGCTGCGGGTCAGCATCGACAAGAAGCTGGAGCGGCGCCTCAAGCGCTACGTGAAGGCGCAGGTGCAGGACCGCGAGTTCCGCCTGGAGCCCTACGACTTCAGCAACGCAGACCCTGGCGAGTCATTGCTGACCCTGGATGCCGATACCACCGACTTCACGAAGGTTGGTGAGGCCATCGGCCAGGGCTTCGACAACCCGCGCGCCAAGAGCCACGCCGAGTTGCTGGGCTCGTTTGCCTACGTGGTGCTGTTCGAGAAGGACGGTGAGCACCTCTACGCGTGGAGCAAGATCAACACGCTGAACAGCCCGCGCAAGGCTGTCAAGACCAAGACGCTGTACTTCCAGGATCAGAAGCTCGTCGATGTCGAAGACGAAGAAGTCTTCATGATCGATCCGCGCTTCGACTTCTTCGTCTTCGCGGGCACCACCTTCATCGCCAGCAAGTCGGCCTTCGAGTCGTCGATGAACTTTCGCGAGGGCATGAAGGCCAAGAGCCGTGAACTGCTGGAAGAGTTCGCGTCGATGGCCTTTCTGAGCGACGTGGAGCCCATCCGGGCCTACGTCGGCGAGAACCAGCACCACCTGCGCAAGCTGGCAGCGATCAAGAACGCCGGCTACTACAGCAGCCCCACCTACATCGAGCGCCTGATGCGTGTGTGTCGAGACGAGGGCTGGAACCTAAAGATCGAAGGCGGCAAGATCGTCGTCGAAGAAGAAACCATGGACCTGTTGCTGAAACTGCTGAACAACGACCGCCTGCGCTCGCCCATCAACGACGAGGTGTTCGATTCATCGGCCAAGAAGGCCGTCTCCCAGGCGGGCGCCGGCGCATGAGCCAGAAGCAGCGGCTGGAACTGACCTGGATCGGCAAGGACGCGCGCCCGAAGCTGGAGCCGCGTGTCCTGCTCGAAGACCCGGCCCGCAGCTACCACGCTGCGCAGCGGGTGACCGAACACGACATCTTCGACAACCGTCTGATCTTTGGTGACAACCTGCTCGCGCTCAAGGCGCTGGAGCAGGAGTTTTCGGGCAAGGTGAAGTGCGCATTCATCGACCCGCCATACAACACGGGAAGCGCATTCCTCCACTACGACGACGGTGTGGAGCACTCGATCTGGCTGTCGTTGATCCGTGACCGCCTGGAGCTCATCCGCAGTTTGTTGTCGGATGACGGTTCTATCTGGATCACGATCGACGACAACGAGGCCCACTACTTGAAGGTTCTCTGCGACGAGGTGTTCGGTCGTGCCAACTTCGTCGCAAACGTTGTCTGGCAGAAGGCGTACACATCGAATCAAACAGCGAAGCACCTTTCCAATACGCATGATCACCTTCTGGCGTTCGCGAAGAGGTCTTCGGCGTTCCAAATTGGGAAGCTGCCAAGGACTGAAGACCAGAAGCAGACCTTTGCGAATCCAGACAACGATCCGAGAGGCCCTTGGAAGGCCGAGAATCTTTCGGCAGGAAAGTTCTACTCAGCCGGGCAGTTTCCGATCGTTGGGCCAAGCGGAGAGAGCTTTCTCCCGCCGAAAGGTCGATATTGGCGCTGCAACGAGCAGCAGTACAGCGCGTGGTTGCGTGACCGCCGAATTACCTTTGGGTTGAAGGGAACTGGTAGGCCAATGCTCAAGAAGTTCTTGGCAGAAATGGACGACGGACTCACAGCCAATACGTGGTGGCCGCACGAGGAGGCAGGGAGTAACAAGGAAGCGAGCATTGATCTGAAGCGAATGTTCGGGGACAGGGACGATGTCTTTCAGAACCCGAAGCCAGAGAAGTTGCTTCATCGTGTCCTGACACTAACAACCGAGCCAGGCGACCTTGTGCTCGACTCCTTTGCTGGTTCCGGTACAACCGGCGCCGTCGCCCACAAAATGGGTCGCCGCTGGATCATGGTGGAGCTGGGTGAGCACTGCCACACCCACATCATCCCGCGGCTGAAGAAGGTGATAGATGGCGATGACGCGGGTGGCGTTACCGAGAGCACCGGCTGGAAGGGCGGCGGCGGCTTCCGCTACTACCGCCTGGCGCCCAGCCTGTTGCAGCAGGATCGCTTCGGCCAGTGGGTGATCAACCGCGAGTACAACGCCGAGATGCTGGCTGCGGCCGTGGCCAAGCTCGAAGGCTTCACCTACGCGCCGAGCGCCGATGCCTACTGGCAGCACGGCCACAGCACCGAGACCGACTTCATCTACGTCACGACGCAGACGCTCAGTGCCGAGGCCTTGCAGGCCCTGTCCGACGAGGTCGGCCCGAAGCGCACGCTGCTGGTGTGCTGCGGCGCATTCCGCTTGAGTGCCGAAGCCATCGCCAACCGCTTCCCGAACCTCACCGTGAAGAAGATTCCGAAGATGGTGCTGCAGAAGTGCGAGTGGGGGCACGACGACTACAGCCTGAACGTCGAGAACCTGCCCCAGGCTCGCCAGGAAGCCGGCCGGCCTGCCGGCGCGCGGGCCGGCAAGGTGGATGCGCGGCAGACCGGCCTGTTCGACCCGGCCGACAGCTGATATGCCGCAAGCCCCAGGCGACCCGAAGGCAAACAAGACAACGCCGGCCCTGTATGGCCGCGTGCGCGACATTCTGGATGCCGCCCGCACCGGCATCGCGCGCACCGTCAACACCACGCAGGTGCTGGCCAACTGGCTGGTGGGCCGTGAGATCGTCGAAGAAGAGCAACGTGGCCAGCGCCGCGCGGGCTACGGTGCCCGCTTGCTGGCCCAGCTGTCGCTGCGTTTGACGCGCAACTACGGGCGCGGCTATTCCGTGGACAACCTCGAGGCCTTTCGGCAGTTCTACCTGGCCTACCCGCAGCTGATTTCCGAGACAGTGCTTCGGAAATCGGCACTGCCGGCCATTTCCGAGACGGTGTCTCGGAAATCGGCTGCCGCGAGCGGGGCAGCACCGCCGCGGCCGGGCCGCTTGCACCCCGATCTTTCATGGAGCCACTACCGCTGCCTGCTGCGCGTGAGCCACCAGGGCGCGCGCGACTTCTACGAGATTGAAGCCGTCAAGCAGGGCTGGTCGGTGCGCGAACTGTCGCGGCAGGCTGGCAGCCTGTTGTTCGAACGCCTGGCCAAGAGCCGCGACAAGGCCGGTGTGCTGCGGCTGGCAAGCCGCGGGCACGAAGTGACGAAGCCCCTGGATGTGCTGCGCGACCCGCTGGTGATGGAGTTCCTGGAGTTGCCGGAGTCGCACCGGCTCGTCGAGTCAAAGCTCGAGCAGGCGCTGATCGAGAACCTGCAGCAGTTTCTGCTGGAGCTGGGCACGGGCTTCGCATTCGTCGCGCGGCAGCAGCGCATCACGCTGGATGGCGACCACTTCTTCATCGACCTGGTTTTCTATCACGCAGTGCTGAAGTGCTACGTGCTGGTTGACCTGAAGGTGGGCAAGCTGACGCACGCCGACCTGGGGCAGATCCAGTTCTACGTCAACTACTACGACCGTGAGCGCCGCACCGAGGGCGACAACCCGACCGTCGGCCTGGTGCTGTGCCCCGACAAGAACGACGCCGTCGTGAAGTACACCTTGGGTGAACAGCAGGAGCGCAACATCTTCGCCACCCGCTACCAACTGCACCTGCCGACCGAGAAGCAGCTGCAGCAGGAACTGAAGCGCGAGCTGCGGCAGTTGTTGCCTGCGGCAGCGCCTGCCAAGAATAAGCCGAGGGAAGGGAAAGAATGAGTCTGGAGCAAACCCTGCGTGCGGTGGCCGGCCGCCTGAGCCTGCGTGAGCCCCAGGCCGAGAGCCTGCGCCGTCTGGCCGCCGCGCTGGACGCCGTGCCGGCGTTGCGTGACCACAGGGCGCGCGATGCCAGCGACCTGGCCGCGATGGTCGAAGCGCTGAAGGGCCGGTTTCCGAACCTGAGCGACTTCGAGCGCGACTTCCCGTCACTGTGTTTCGCGCTGGCCACGGGCGTGGGCAAGACGCGGCTGATGGGCGCCTTCATCAGCTACTTGCATGCGGCCTATGGCTACAAGCACTTCTTCGTGCTGGCGCCCAACCTGACAATCTACGACAAGCTGATCCGCGACTTCACGCCGGGCACGCCGAAGTACGTGTTCAAGGGCATCGCCGAGTTCTCGGTCTCGGCGCCGGAGGTGATCACCGGCGAAACCTACGAGCAGCGCGGCGACCTGGTTTCGCAGGCCATCGACGCGCCGGTGCAGATCAACATCTTCAACATCTCGAAGATCAACACCGAGGTGCGCGGCGGCCGTGCGCCGCGCATCAAGCGCTTGTCGGAGTACCTGGGCCAAAGCTACTTCGACTACCTGGCAAGCCTGCCCGACCTGGTGCTGCTGATGGACGAGTCGCACCGCTACCGCGCCAGTGCCGGCGTGCGCGCGTTGAACGAGCTGAAGCCACTGCTGGCAATGGAGTTGACGGCCACGCCGTTCACCGAAACCGGGTCGGGCAACAAGGGCCCTGTGCCGTTCAAGAACGTGGTGATGGACTACCCGCTGGCGCAGGCCATCGAGGACGGCTTCGTCAAGGAGCCCGCTGTCGTGACGCAGCAGAACTTCGACGCCGCGGCGCACAGTGCCGAGCAGTTGGAGCGCATCAAGTTGATGGACGGTGTTCGGGTGCACGAAGAGACCAAGGTGCACCTGCTGACCTACGCCCAGCAGAAGGGCGCTTCTGGTGAAGTGAAGCCGGTGAAGCCCTTCATGCTGGTGATAGCGCGCGACACCACGCATGCCGCCGCGCTGAGCAGGCTGCTGTCGACCGAGCTGTTCGACGGGCGCTACGCCGGCAAGGTGATTCAGGTGGACAGTGGTACCACCAGCGGCGCCGAGGGCGACGAGATCGTGCAAAGGCTGCTGGCGGTGGAGAGCTATGACGAGCCCACCGAGATCGTCATCCACGTCAACATGCTCAAGGAAGGCTGGGATGTCACCAACCTCTACACCATCGTGCCGTTGCGGGCGGCCAATGCGCGCACGCTGATCGAGCAGTCCATCGGCCGTGGCCTGCGGCTGCCGTATGGGCGCAAGACCGGTGTCGAGGCCGTGGACCGGCTGAACATCATTGCGCACGACAAGTTCCAGGAGGTGGTGGACGAGGCCGGGCGCGGCGATTCGCCGATCCGGCTGAAGCAGCTCAAGCTGGCACCGCCAGACGGTGCAGGGACCGGCCTGCGCAGCGTGGCGGTCACGCCGACACTGCACACGATGCTGGGCATCGCTGCGCCGGTGACCCCGGTCGCTGGCACGCCGTACGTTGCGCCGCCGCCTGCGACGGTGCTGTACACCGGTGAACAGGCACAGGTGGCGGCCATTGCGATGGATGTCATCAACGACATGAGCCGGTTGGCCACCTCGACTGGCGTGCCAGGCGCGCCGGCAGTTGCGGCGGCGGCCGGTGGGGTGACGGCCCCCACCACGGCGTCTTTGGCCTTGCCGGAGGTGCAGGCTGAACTGGTGAGGCGGGTGCAAGCGCGGGTGACGCCGGCCCAGGGCCAGCTGCTGCCGCCTGCCGGCCCCAGTGTCGAAGACATCGTCAAGCAGACGGCAGCCTTGGTGGCGCAGCACACCATCGACATTCCTCGCATCCTCGTCAAGCCCAAGGGCGTGGTGAGCAGCGGCTACCGGGTGTTCAGCCTGGACGTGAGCCGCATGAACTTCCAGCCGCAGGACCAGCAGTTGGTGGGGCGCGGGCTGCAGACGGGCAAGGAGTTGCTCTACGGCCAGTCGTCGTTCGTGGCCGAACGCCGGGCCGAGGACTACATCGTCCGCGAACTCATCGGCTTCGATGACATCGCCTACGACCAGCATGGCGAGCTGCTCTACGAGCTTGCGGCCCAGGCCGTGGTGCACTTCCGCAGCTACCTGGTTGACGACGAGAAGCTGCACAACGTGCTGGCCAACCAGGGCAAGGCCATCGCCGACAACATCCACGCGCAGATGGCGTTGCACTACTTCGAGGACCCGGGCGAATCCGAGGTGGTGGTCAGCCAGGGATTCACGCCGCTGAAGCCCGGCGCCGTAACTGCCGACGGCGATGTGCTGCCGCTGCACCAGGCGCCACCGGACAAGAGCCGCATTGCCACACTGGTCTATGGTGGCTTCACCAAGTGCGCCTACAGCTACCAGAAATTCCAGTCCGACACTGAAAGGGTGCTGGCCGTCATCCTCGAGCGTGACGCGCGCAAGTGGCTGCGCCCTGTGGCCGGCCAGTTCAACATCTACTACCGGCGAGGTGCGGACCAGCCGGAGTATGTTCCGGACTTCGTGGCGGCGACCGACGGTCTGAACCTGCTCATCGAAACCAAGAAGGCCGCCGACATGCAGACCGACGAAGTGCAGGCCAAGGCACGAGCGGCCGCCGCATGGTGCAAGCAAGCATCCGCGTTCGCGACGGCGAACGGATCAGAGGGCTGGAAGTACCTGCTCATTCCGCACGACGCCGTGATGGTCAGCGCCACCTTGTCGGCGTTGACCGCGACCTACTGGTTCAGGTGAGTTCGCCGACGCAGGGCGCAGGGAAGTCGGTCTACGCTCTTCGATGAAAGCTCGCCAGCGCGAGTCCGAGCATCAGGCTGGCTGCCAGTGGCAGCAAAGGTAGCACTGCCGGATGCAGCGTGATCGGCACGACGAACGCGACCATGGCGCCGCACGCCACGACGATGGCGCCGCAGATGGCGAGAGCGAACACTTCGGGATCGTGGTGCCGAAACTCCTTCGCCTTCACGGCGCGAACGATGTGGCCATCGACCAGCACCGCCGCTGTGAAGGCCAGTAGCCACGGAAGCCACTCGACCAGCAGCGCTAGCCGAAACATGGCGAGCAGCAGCAGCGCATCGATCGCGCGAAAGTACGCGTTGTCGAACAGCCGCCGATTCACCGACGCCATCTCATGCGCCACGGCGCTGCCGACAGCGCTGGTAGACGGTGCGCTCGCCGGCAGTGGAAGCGGCGCAGCATCTCGCGCCGTGTCCTGCATCGTGAGTGCGCGCGCGAGCATCCGCGCTGCGGCGTCCTCGCCCCAGTAGGACGCGGTGGCTGCATGTTCCATGCGCAATTGCGCCAAGAACCGCTCGGGGGGATGCGCCGAGGGCAGCCAGAGCACCAGTACCAGCAAGCCCAGCAGCGACACGATGGCCACTGCACGGATCATGTCGTCAACTCCGACGGCCGGCGAGCACTCGATGTCGTGCTGGGGCAATCCGCATCCAGGATCGGAAACCGCCCCTTGATGATCCTTCCGCCCGACACCGAGGCGAAGTACTGCAGGTTCGGCAGCTTGCCCAGCACTTCGGCCGGCACCATCTCCTCGAAGCTCTCGGTGAGTTGCGTGGAATAGCTCGACGAGAAGTCGCCCAGGTGCGCGTCGGCGCCGCTGCTCAGGCCCACGCGCACGGTGTGGATGGCGGTCTTGCCGAAAGTCTCGACGACGAAGTCCTGCGTCGGCCGATCTTTCGAGCGCAGCGCGATCAGGTTGTTGAGGTTGCCCAGTGCCATGCGCGCCGCGTCTTCGCTGCCCAGGCGCTTGGCCAGGTCGGCCAGCGTTTGCATGGCGCAGGTGGTGAAGATGCCGAGGATCTCGATCAACGGCTGGTTGATCACGTTCGAGACCTCGTCGACGAAGAGCGAGATGCGCCGGTAGCCGCCGAGGTTGTAGCGCATGCCGGCACGCGCAGCCAGGTCGGCGAGGGCGAGCGCGCCGATGGCCGTGGCCACCGACGGGTCGGGCAGCGAGTCCAGGCACATGTACAGCACGTGGCCGGCGCGCTCGATCTTCTCGAAGTTCATGATCGGGCGTGTGTCGTCGGCGTCGAACGGGTCAGGCGACAGGCTCGGTCCGAGGTCGCCCGAGGTGAGCATGGACAGCACGGGCAACAGGTTGGCGGTGATCTTCTGGTAGTGCTCACGGTTGTGGCGGAAGGTGCGCACCTGTGCATCCAGCACCTTGTTGCGCTGCGACTGCGCGACGTGGTGCTCGTAGTAGGCGACGAAGGCCAGCAGGTCGGCGCTGGCCGCTTCGGATGGGCGCTTGAGGTTGCCGCGGTGAGCGTCGTGCAGCAGCTTCTTCATCTCGGGCAGCTCCCGCCAGTTGGCGCCAAGGGTGCGCTCATAGTGGCGGCGCAGCGTGCCTTCGAGCACCGGTTCGATGCCGCCTTCGATGTACTTGGTGAGCTTCACGAGGTTCGGCCGCTCCTCGAGCTCGATTAGCCCCTGCACGACGACGTTGACCGCGTCCCAGCCGAAGGCCGAGAACGCGCCCGCCGTGTCGGGCGGCATGATCGACTGGATGCGCGAGGCGATCTCGGTTGGCTTCTGCCAGTTGAAGGTGAAGTCCAGCCGCACGCCGGTTTCGGGGAAGGCGGGGTGGAACTCCAGGAAGGTGTCGGGCGCACGCCAGTCTTCGCAGGCGCGCCGGCTGTTCTTCGGGTCGATGACGATGACCACGTCGCCTCGCCGCACCGCCTGCGTGATGAGGTTGGCCAGCGCCACGCCTTTGCCCGACTGCGTGGTGCCGACGAGCAGCGTGCCGCCCTCGAAGTTCTGCAGCGGCCGGTGCAGCGGCACCTCCTTCGGCTCGACGCCGTGGATGTAGGGCACGCCGATCTCGGCGTCGGGCTGCGGGTGGCTGTCGTAGCCCAGCCAGGCCAGCAGGCGCGGCGAGACGGTGAACTGCCGGTAGTCCACTTTTGCCAACTCGTACAGGCGCTGGGCGTGGACCGGCCGCCAGTCGAAGCCGAAGCCGAGGAACACCTGGTCGGGTTGTTGGCACCAGCGCGCCAACTCGGCGGTGGTGATGGTCTGCACGCCGCGCCCGCCGAGCGAGGCGCGAAGCACCAGCGTCCGCAGCGCTTGGGCGCCTCGGAAGATGCCCCAGACGAAGCAGCAGAGCGCCAGCGGCAGCGCCAGTCGGCGCGGCAGATGCCCGAGAACACCGACCGTCGCAAAGAAGGCCGTTGCCAGCAGGCCTCGTAGGCCGGGCGCCAGGGCATCTCGTACTGGCGGACCAGCATGCTCAGGCCTGCGGCGATTCCGGGATCGCAAAGGTGGCGAGGTCGAGGCCGGCGACGAAGCGCGGATCGAGGATCAAGCCCACGGTGGTGACGCCGCCGAAGTCCCTCGATGTGGTCGGTGGCCGATTTGCATCGGCTTGGACCAGCATCCGCAGGTCGCCAAGCGCCCGCATCACGAGTGCAGGCTGTAGGCCACGCCGTTCCAGCTCGGCGAGGGGCACGAAGATGCCGGTCGCCACCGTGCACGCGGCCGCGATGTGCGCGTCGCCGTTCAGCGTGGCCACGATGGAGCCCAGCGCGTCGCGAACGGCGGGATTCAACCGCATGGGGGCCTTCAGCGCGATCAGGGTGGCCGCGGCTTCTTCGACTGCGGGCGAGACCGTCGCAGGGACGTTCGCCGAAGGGTCTGCCTCGGCGACATCGAGCAGCGACATCTGGCCCCGCGGCAATGGTGGCGGTGCTGGCCCTGCCGTGGCGGCCACCGGTCTTGTGGGCTCGAGATTCGTCGCCAGTATGCCGGCGAGCGGATGCGGGCTGGCCTCGGGGCCGGACCAGAGTATTGCGGGAGATGTCAGCTTGATGGCGTCCAGCGGGCCCTTGGCGCCGGGCGGTTGAATCAACCACGTGTTGCGAGAACTGTCGCGGGGCTCCGCCACGCCCGCAGCGAGCAGCAGATCGAGGACGGTATCAGCTGACTTCGGTATGCCGGGCAACTGATCCGCCTCGAGCAAGACCTGCGCGTCGGCAGCGCACTGCGGCCAGAGCAGGAACAGACCATCGCTGCCGTACCAGACGCGTGACCTCTCGCGGTTCGGCACCCAGGTCAACTCGGCTGAGGCCAGACGACGCAGCGCATCCACCAGATAGCGCTCGAGGTGAGAGCCGAATTGCGGCGAGCCGTAGCGGTCGGCACTGGCCTTGAGGTTGCGATCGATGACCAGGGCGAGCGAGCGGCGAACCAGGCTATCGAGCACGTTCGGCTCGCGATACACCGGCAGGCCGCCGACGCTGGCAAGCAGGTGCGGGACGATGACGCTGTTGCCGGCACTGAGGTTCTGCAGCACGGCTGGCTGCACGACGTGAGGCAGGGCGAACAGCCCAAGGCTGCGGGCCTCAGGTACATGAGCGCGCCAGCGCACGAAGTAGCGCTCGACCTGGCGCTCGGCGAGCCAGGTGGCCAAAGGGGTGAGGTAAGCGGGCCATTCGTTGCCGTTGGCATCGACGACGATCAACGACGCCAATGCCCGATGCAGTTCACAGCACAAGCCACCGACGAACGTCGCGTGCCGCCAGCGCGGCTCGAGCTGACGGCGCGTGGTGATGGTGGATTGGCCGGAAAAGATGTGCGCGTCCGTGCCCTGCAGGGCATAGAAGGCCACCTCCAGCCCCAGTTGGAGCAGGCCACCCGGCTGTCGGAAGTAGTTGTCGGGTGTGGCGGGGAGCAGGTGAACGTAGCCCGCGTAGGCTTCGATCAGTGCCAACGCGTCGCGCGCGAACGTCTCCTGGTCAACGCCGAAGCAGAGGCGGATGCGGGCGAGCAGGTTGTGGTGCTCGGCGAGGATGTCGCCCACTGCTGTGCCGACGAACCCCGGATCCGCCGGCGGATAGTGATGTTCGGATGACTCGGTGCGCGACGATGATCTGAGGCTAGGCATTCCTCCACTTTCTGGAGAGACACGTAGCGACGCGACCGTGAAGGGTCAGAGAAATGGGGGGGTTTCGCCGTCGTCGCGATGGATCACATCGGGCTGGGATCGTCGCTCCACTCGCTCACTTGGCGGCACGGGAACATCACTCTTGAGAGTCGAGCTGGTGTGAACCGCGTTTTCGGCAAGCGCAAGGGAAGCGGCAGACTCGGGCCCTGAATGGCTCTTGAACCCGCAAACCTGAGCGGCGATTCAAAGGCTGATTGCGGCCAAGCGAGTTCAGCGGACGAGCGACTCCTAGCGGTGAGTCCGGACGTTGGGCTCCTCGGGAACACAGCCACATCCGCGATTGTTTGTTCGTCGCAAACTATCCGGGAGAGCACCTGTCAGATCGCTCCAGTGGGTAGCCGTGTCACGACTCGGAAGCGGTAGTCGGGTGCAGCGCGCGTAGCACCGCCAGTTTCTCGAGATCGCGGGCGATGATCGTTGCCGCGCAGGCTCGGCAGTAGTGATCCCAGCTTCGTCCATTTCGCACCTTCAGGCGAACCTCGCCCATGGCGATGCGGTGCTTGCTGTTGGCCTGGCAGTTGTGCGACTTGCCGGCGACATCGACGCCGACCTGAATAACAAGCGATTTAATTGCCACCGAACACCTCCTGCACCGCTGCGGTGACGATGGCCGCGAAGTCGGCTTCAATTCGGTCCAGCTGCGGGCGCGTGAATTCGTGCCGCTGCCGGTTAGTGTGGCCGACCGTGGCGTTGACCTGGCGATCGATTGCGGCCTTCACGACGATCAGGTTGTCACGGCCGAGGCGCTGCCGATCAAGGTCGCGGCCGGCGGGATTTATGCCGCGCTGGTTCAGAATGCGGGCAGCCTCGGTACGCACGCGCATGTCAAGGCCGTCGCGCATGGCTTGGCGCTGCGCAACGCGCGTGACGGGGACGGGTTGAAGCGTTTGCCGGGCCGGGTCGAAAATGCCCGGAATGATGCCGCGGTCCTGAAGCAGGCGTATCGCTGCCGCCTCATCTGCCTCCAGCAGGTGAATTTCCTCAAGCTGGACTTCGGACTGTGCCCGGACTTCCATCTCATCACCCGCGCGTGGCACAGGCACAACCTCGCGTTCGTTCTGCGGGTCGCCGGGATCAAGTCCCTCCAACGGTAGCAACTGGTCGAAGTACGCCTGATCAGCTTCGCTGTATTGCTGAAAGTCGCCCCACTGCCGCGCGATGTTTGCGCCCGCATGGAATACGACGACACCTTGATTCACGACGTGCTGCGGCGCGTTCTGCACGATAACGCGCATGATGCGGCCGACGAATTGCACGAACGGCGACAGGTTGCTGAAGATGCTGAAGACGGCCGCCACAGCCAGGAAAGGATGGTCGAAGCCCTCGCCAAGTTTGCGCACCTGAACGATCACGTCGAGCTGATGGTTTTCGAGTTGCTGCATAGCGCGCTGATTGGCGGCACCATCTTCGCGAGAGTGCACATAGCCTGCGCGGCGGTTGCGGGCGGAGTAGGCTTCCACAATCTGCCGGCAGTGCTCGAAGTTCAGCGCCGACGCGATGATCTTCAGTCGGGCCTCGCCGGTTTCGGCACGCAGCCGTTCCAGCTCGCGAATCGACGCATCAACAATGGTGTTGAGCGTTTCGGTCGAGGTGACGATGCTGCGCCGGAAATCGGCATCGGTCTCGCCGAGCCGCCGCACTTCGGCAAGGCTGACCTCGATCTCTTGCGTGTTGTCGCGGCGCACGTAGCGCAAGGTGCGCGGATTGAGCTGAACCGCCTTCAGCCGTTTGACGTAGCCTTCCTGAATCGCACGGAAGATGGGATACGAGTACAGCACCCGCCCCGCCATGATCTGGCCGTCCGCTCGCATGGGCGTCGCGCTGAAGTTGACGATCCGCGCGTCGGGGAAGCGCGTCTTCAATGTCGCCCAGCTTTCCGCCACGCTGTGGTGGCCCTCGTCGAACAGGATCAGGTCGAAGTAGTCGGTTGGCAGGGTTTGCAGCCAGCGGTTGGCTTCGCCCTGCAACTGCTGAATGTTCGTGATGACGACTTGCGCCTCGTCCAGGTCAGCACGATTCGCAGTCGTGCCGCGAATCTCAACGGGCTCAGGGTACGGGCCGCCGGCGAGCACCTGGCACTTCTGATAGAACATGCTGGCGTTGCTGGGGTTGAAGTCCGCCGCCAGTTGGTTGGCGATGGCAAGGCCGGGCGCGACGACGAGCGTGCGGTTCGATCGGAAGGCAAAGGGCGCGAGTGTGATGGTGCCCGACTTGCCGCAGCCGACCGGCAGGACAATGCCGACTTCCCGCTCCGTCTCTTCCGGGTTGCTGGCGTAGTCCACCAGCGCCTGATACGCCTCGCGCTGGGGTGTCCGGATGTGGCGGTTGCTGCCGATGTTGGGCTGGCGGTTCTGAAACGGGCTGGTCATGTGCTTCCTTGCAAGGTTCAGCCGCTGGGCAGCTCGGTGTTGGCCAAGAATTTTGAACTATTGCGTGAAGATGGTATTGGCCGTGCCGACATCGCGGCGGCGCTGGCCGTGTATGTCGAAGAAATCGATCAGCTGTGTTTGGCCTAGCTTTGACCGCGCTGTCGCCGGCGGGCAGCAAGGTAGCATCGAGCAGGCCACGGCCCGAGCTCCGGGTCGTTCATGGCGAGGCCTCCGACCATAGGTGAGCGAGGCACACGAGACATCGGTCTTCAACCTTGCATTCGCATGGACAGCGTTCATATGGAGCTACCTAGCAACTCGCTACTCGGCGCGGGCAACGTCGTCGCGCACGGTGTGGACTTGGTCGACATTGAAGACATGCGTCGTCTGGTCGAGACGCCCCTTAGCAGCCAACTGCATCGCACTTTCACGCAGGGTGAGCTCCATGCGTCCGGCGAGGGCCGATTGCGCCTGGAACGACTCGCTGGGCGACTGGCCACCAAAGAGGCCGTCATGAAGGCGCTGGGACTTGGATTCGGCGATGGCGTCGGGTTCCTGGACATCGAAACGGTCAACCTCGACTCCGGCGCGCCTACCATCGTTCTGCACAATCGAGTGGCCGAGATAGCAACGCAGGTCGGCGTGGATCGCTGGCTTGTCAGTACAAGCCACACCGACAAAGTTGCCTTCGCGAGCGTGATTGGCCTCAAGGCGGCGTAGCCGACTCTTCTCTGTGGGTTGACGTGGGGCCTAGGAATCGCAGTGTCTTCGTATCGAGATCGACTTCGATGCGCCCGCCGTTGGCATCCCGGACCTGGCGCCAAACTCGGAACCCGACGAGGATGGCGTCTCGCCAATCTTTCATCGTCTTGTCCTTAACCTCCAAGTACGCAGTAATGCCCTTGATGGTTCTCAGCAGGCGATAGTCCAAGTCTTCGATCTTCTCGAGCCAGTCGTGCTTCTCCGCATACTCGAACACGAGTGCGGCAATTCCCTCGTCGATTACCTGAGCCCGACCGCCGTCTTCCACCTCATCTTTAGCCTTGTCGTACTTCCTCTTGCGGCCCATCAACTTGCGGACCACCGGCGACCATCCAAGGACCGCGACATACCCCAAGTGGAAGACGTCGTGGAAGCGATACCCGTCGGCGTCATATGCGTTGTCGGTGAGATCGTCACCCAGGGGCTTGCCGTCAACGTACCCACGAATCTTCACTTCACCCCTGATCGTGACTTCTCTGAGCTCTACGACAAAGTGCCGAGGAAACCTCTGCTCCTCGGGGTCGTTCGCGTCAAGAGGCTGCGCCGAACTCTGGCCTTCACCCCAACGATCCTGAGTCTTCTTAAGATTTGACTGGGCGACCTGCTCGAGCGTCATGTTGAACTTGGTCGCCAAGTTCGCGACGTACCAGAGAATGTCCCCAAGTTCTTCTTCTACGCGGGCGGGGAACAAGATGTGGGCCTCGCCGTCACGGAGGTGCTTCTTGTACTCGCTGAGGAGCTCACCGGCTTCGCCGGCAAGGCCCAAGAGCGGAACCATCAACTCATCGCCCGCGCTGCGATTCTCGCGGACTGGAACACGGTCCGTCTCCTGCGCGCTCTTCTGGTACTCGTTCAAGTCCACGCTATGCCTCCAGTGGTAGTGGGATCTGCTCGTCAGCGGTACATGGATCGTCGTTGGTCATGACGAAGCGTGGATCTGTAGCGATGGTTTGATTGATGTTCCACTTCGGCGGGAACCAAGGCGCCGGTGGGGGGCCAGACGCGACAAACTTCTGCTTGATACGTGTGCGGCCAGAGATTCCGGCGATGTTTGGGTGAGCAACGCGTGCGTACTTGTCGACCTCGCAGAACAAGTTCTGACAGTCGATGAGTTGCAGCGGTCGACCCCAGAGGGACGAGAAGTCGAGGCCGAGCCGCTTAAATTCTTCATGTTGGATATCAGCCATGAGGCGGATCAGCTCGGGCTCATTCAGACCCGCCGAGTCTGAGAAGCACTTGCGCAATCCGTCGCGAGCCCCGGGCCCTGGGACGACAAACTCCATCTCCGAGAAGTCCGTCAGTTCGCTGTAGTTGATGTCCGTGACGAACTGGTAGGCGAGGAAATCGCCTATGGTTGGGTAGCCCTTGAGCAGCTCGAACGCCTGCTGCATGCGACGTGCCTTCGAGAGCTTGGTGGCCAAACCGTCCGCGGTCATTTGCTCTAGAAGACGAAGGTGGTTCTGATGCTTTGCCTGGTGGCCAAACGCGGTGCCACCGGGAGGCATGATGTATGCCGCCGAATAGATCCTTGCGCCGGCGTCCTTGGCCTGCGCAAGCACTTCGTCGTAGTGCTTGAACTTGTATTCGACGAGCGTTACCGCGCCGAAGGCTCGCTCCAGAAGCTGCCAAGTCTCAATCTTGTTGAATAGCTTGAACAACAGGATGCGAAACAGAACCTCGGGACCAGAATTCGGCAGATCATCTCGATAGATGACACGCCGAATGAGGTACTGGCTCACGCGGTCTGTTGCGCGGTACGCATTCGTGAACTTGTGGACCGAGATGATGGGGTCAACAGTCCACGGCGGCTGCGCACGCGCGAGCCGTTGCATGAAAACGCGCTGCCGTTCAACTGCAAATCTCCAGTAGGTGTTGTAGACCGGCGTTACTTTGAGCGGAAGCAAATGCGTCATCGCGTCCGTCGCTGGCTTCAACGTGCGGGACGTCGCGTCCACCAGAGCCGTGTCAGGGCGGTCGTCACGATCGGACACCGGCCATTTCGTTCCGGTAACCCGCCAGACCTTCGATCGCGTCATGCTGCGGCAAGGCGGCGCGGTAGGTCGGCGGGCACGCCGTCTTCACTCTTGTGCCTGGCGACGGAGGCGCGCGCCGCTGCAACCAGAGGCACTAGAGCGGCGTTCGTCTTTCCAATCTTGTCCAACTTTTCGATGCCTGCCATGACATTGACGCGCATCAGCGGAATCTTCATCTCGTGTGCCATGAACGCGCCCAGCTGCGCCAAGCCAAGATAGTTGCCGTAAGCCTTGTTGAAAACCTGCTGCGTCGCATAGAAGGCGTTGACCACCAGGCCCGTCGGCGAAGGTACGAAGCTCACCTGCTGCAGGCACGGAAAGCTGATCTGGGCATCGGGTACGTGGTCATGCTCGGGATCGAAGACGCTTGCCTGCAGCATGGACTTGCGAACAGCGTGTCGGTCTTCGTACTGACTCAAGATCCACTCGAGCTGATTGCCAGCCTTCGGGCCACGTCCGTAGTTCACCAGTCGCTCGAAGTACAGGCCCTTGCGGTTCAGGCTGCGATTGGCGGCCTGGTAGGCCGGAAACGCCATGCGATAGAACTTGAACAGCGTCTTGCGATCGCCTTTCGACATCGTCCACAACCGCTGCGGGAAGATCGTGTATGCGACATCCTCGGTGCTGTATTGATCCTCGAGGGCCAAAGCAGCATCTAGGGCAGAGCGAACGTCCGCATCCTCGGCCGCTACTCCTCGTTCGTCGAACCCAGTGATGCTCAACACCAGCGGGGCGATCTGCGTGCCCGGATGATCGATGATGTGAATGAATACCTCGGACCATACAGCGCTCAGGTTGCCGCCAGTGACCACCAGCGGGGCCGTGGTGGTCGGAATCTGCTTAGTCATCACCGAGATCCTCCAGGTGTCGATATTTGGCGAGCCCGACGTAGCGTTTGCGGCTGACGCGGATGAAAGTGGCCCACTGAGTTCCAAGCACCGTCGCGCGACGGATTCCCGGCGCTAGAGCTTGGAACAGCTCCATGCTGCCAGCGGTGCCCTTGGGTGCCAGCACGGTCGCATCGACCGACACGCCCGTGGGCAGCAAGACCAATGCATCGACCTCGAGATCGAGCGTGTTGGCATTCCAGTGCTCATCGGCCACCACCAGTGGAGCGTCGGTCGGCGCGCCGAGCAGTGACGCCCGAATGGTCTTTGGCGAAGACTTCAGCAATTCGTTCGCACGCAGGGGAGAAATGGTTTCCACGCCGTAGGCCATGTGGTTCACCAGCGTCGAGTATCCGACGCCGAAATTGCTTGCGACCGCGAACAACTGTTCCGGCGTGGCTTGCCCGGGATTCAGCTTGCGGCGGGTAAACGCATCGCGCAGGCCTAGCGTCGGCATGAGCGCGAATGCCGCAAACGCATTTACCAGAATTTCGTTGGGCTGGTCGCGATCTTCTTTCGATCGTTCCTCGTAGAGCTGGTCGACTGTCGAGCCGTGGCCGAAGAGGTGATGCCCAAGCTCGTGCGCGCAATTGAACGCGCGACGGGCCACGGGTCGCAATGACGAGATGAAGATTCGTGGCGTTGCTGACCGCTGGTACATGCCTTCCATGTTCACGTCGACGAATCGGACAACGACCCCGTGCGCCTCACACAACTTGTAGATGCACAACGGGCCGGTGAGGCCTGCGTCAGTCTTGGCACGCGCGCGAATGGACTCATGCATCCCTTGCGTGCTCAAAGTGCGGCGGCTGGAAAGGCTCAGCGGAAGAGGTCGTGCACCCATCATTTCGTCCCTGCGCCCTCGTCGCCTTGACGCATGGCGGCCAGAATTCGCATCAGTCGGTCAAGGTCGTCAGGCTTGAGCTTGCTCAACTCGCGAGCAGCAAGCTGCAACCTCGGGTCGCTGGTCTCAAGCTGCTCGGGACTGTCACCCACAAGCCAGGAGACACTCACGTCGTACACGTCTGCGAACCGCGACAGTTCGTCCGCCGATACGCGTCGGTTTCCCGCCTCGATTTCGCTGACGGTCGGCCGGTGCATGTCGAGCATCTCCGCCACTCGTCCCTGCGACAGGCCGGCCAGCTTCCTCGCTTCCCTGAGTCGTGCTGCGACCTCGATCTTCTTCGCTTCGTTGATATCGTTCATGCGACCACCTCGGCGGTCTTCGCGGGGACGGGGGGCGCGGCAGCAGCCTTGGTCTGGATGGCTTTCAAGATGGCGGTCACGGTCTGTTCGATGGTGTTGGGAATCTTGGTGTGCTCTTGGCGGAAAACGTTGACATCGACCGGGACGTCCACGCCGAGCTTGATGCCGACCAGCCCAAAGGCCACGGGCCAGACCTTGCTGTCAAACTTCGGCAGGTCGTCGATAGGCTTGGTCGTGTCTCCGATGGGCGGGCACGCCTCCCCGCTCAAAGCCTGGACTTCTTTCAGCACGGCGATGAGGGCAGCCTTCACAGTGTTTCGGTCCATTCGAGCATTCCTTCCGGGCTTCTTACGCTCGGTAAGGAAAGCTTACCACAAGTGCTCTGGCGCGCGTCAAGCCCGAAGCCGTGAGTTCGCGGTCTGGTCAGCCAAGGAAGACCAGTCGAGGCTGCCCAGATTGGCTGCCTCACCTCCAGCGCAACAACCGATGCGCGCCGAGTTCGTCCGGCAACGGCCGCACCGGAAACGATGCCTGCACCCGCTGGTCCGTGCCATAGCGCTGCACCAGCTTGCAGAACGGGCACTCGTCGTTGGACCGCGGCGCCGAGCCGTAGGCTGCGAGGTACTCGCTGTGGCAGGTGGGGCAGGCGACGAGCGAGAAGCTCTGCACACTGGTCAGCCACAGCCCGTCGGTGTGCGCGGCGAGGTCGAAGGCGCGGTCGAAGCTGATGCGCTGCGGTGGTTCGCAGATGCTGCCGTAGTGGCGGTAGGCGGCAACGAGCGCTTCGGCCGCGGCGAAGCCGCCGTCGCGCAGGCGGCGGTAAAGCGCCACGACGATGGAGGCCTCGGCGCGGTAGAGCAGGTTCGCACCGTGGTACCACTCGGGGGAGTCGGGCGGCCTGCCGCGCGGCACGTGCTCGCGGTCGGGAAACAGCAGGCGCAGCAACTCGCGTGGGGGCAGGCCGGTGAGGTGGCCGATCGTGCGCACGCGGGCGCCCAGGGCGGCGCAGTCCTTGGCCAGCTGCAGTGCTCGCAGCTGCCGGTCGACCCGCAGCGGGGGACGGGACTCGCCCACGGCGATCACCACCAGCGGCAGTCAGGCGGCGAGGTGCTGGGCGGCGTGCACCGCGGCGAGCGGCCGGGCCAGCGGCAGCGGCGCTTCGAGCAGCGCCAGCAGGTCGCGGCGCGCCGGGAAGAGCGTGGCATCGCCGACGTTGGCGACGATGGCCATGATCTGCTGCACGCCCAGGCCGGCGATGCGCTCCGCCTGCGCGGCATCGAGCGCGTACTTGCAGCAGGTGGCGGGGCGGTCCTGCAAGACGCCGTCGCGGATGGTGAGCAGCAAGGTCAGGTTGGTGAGCTGGACGTCGGAGAGCTGCGCCTGGTTCATGGTGCTGTCCTCGGGTGGGCCCTGGCCGGGCACGGTGGATGGGTGAGATTGAGATGTTTCGGGTGGCGGACTGGTGTCGATCGGTGTGCGCCACAGCATAGGGTTCGGCACTGAGCTTGCGATGGCCCGCGGCCCGTCGGGGCCGCATTGCCATGCACAACCGCCCGGACTCCCGGGCGAATCCGTGCAGCCCAGACCCGCGAGGGGTCCGGGCTGCTGCGGCAAGCGCCGCGCTCAGGCGGCTTCGGCGAGGCTCTTCCACTCGCTCTGCGGCAGCTCGATGAGCCGGCCGCCCAGAGCCTCGAACTCGGTCGCACGGTCGTAGTCGTCGACCTCCTGCGAGTAGTGCGTCACCGCGTTGACCAGGCCGTAGCCGGTCAGGTCAGCATCGGCGATCAGGTGCCGCAGCACGCCGGCACGCTCCTGCTCGTTCAGGGCAAAGCGGTTGGCCAGCACCTCGACGGTCTTCACCGGGTCACCGGTCAGTGGGATACGCAGCGTCTTCTGCAGCTTCTGCGCGGCCTGGAGGAAGGTCGCCTCGGATACCGCAGCCTCGACCACGTCGCGCACCTTCAGGAAGAAGGCCTTGTCGTCCGCCTGCAGCGTGTCGTCCTTGAACACCGTGATGGTGTCGGCGACGTTGCCGATGCTGCGGCCGACGTGCGTCTTGTGCAGCGAGAAGTCGGGCACGATCAGCCCGTTGAGGCAGCGCAGCCGATAGATCAGCGGCTGCACCGAGAGCGTGCCGTGGCCGACCTCGGAGTTGCTCACGACCACGCCGGCCTGCACGACGTCGCCGGGCGACATCTCGTGCTTCAGCTGCGGCGTGACCACCTTGAGGTACATGCGCGTCTCGGTCAGCTCGACCGATTCGAAGCGCACCTCGGGCAGGCGCTGCAGGATCGGCAGCACGCTTTCGGCGAGGTCGTAGTTGTCGAGCCGGCGGTAGCGGTCCGACAG